>ULTY01018705.1_pt1 | contig 33025 bp, 20 predicted proteins | sample 1958021 | NCBI WGS metagenome assembly ULTY01 (sample SAMEA4835746, study PRJEB28245) | human gut metagenome | biome: gut microbiome; material: fecal sample | place: Denmark | collected 2008 | reverse complement strand
ATTTGTTTGAATAACTTGGGTCTTGCTTAAGCTTTTCATATAGATGAATAGCGTTAATTCTATCTTTGGTGTTAATAATGTACCTCCTTTGTTTTTATTTTATGGTTTAATTATAATACCAAGATTTAAACAAATAAATGGAGTGTTTGCCAAATTAGAATGTTCTATTTATGCTATTTAACAAAATAAATGCACCACAATATGGTTGTGGTGCATTTAGAAGTTATAATTCGTTTTTGTATTTGTTATATAAGTCAATATCTATAGAATTGTTAGCTAACATTTGTTCTGACCAAAGTTGTAAAGTTTCAACTGTTATTGAAATTTGTTCGAGTTCCTTTTGAATCTTTACAAAGTCTTTTATTTCTTCTTTATCTATTATACCGTCCGCAGTTATTTCAATTAGCCTTTCTTGCTTTTTACCTATTGAGTTTAAAGAAGCTAACATTTCAAGAACGATTTGTGATAAGTCCTTAATTTTTATTTCGGGAACATATTCTTTACCTATTCGGCATTCTTTTGAACAGTAGTAATTACATAAGTCAGGTTTTTTATAAGCCTTAGAAAGTTCATAAATTTCCTCTGGATGAGGTAATGATTTGCCTTGCTCAATTTTAACAATTCTATCAACAGTTACACCATTTGCAAGTTCACTTGCTTGTTCTCGTGACAGACCGAGTTCCTCTCTTCGCAGCTGGTAAGGTCCTTTGTTTTCTGCAGTAGATAAACGTCCCATTATATTTCCCTCTTTTTTATGTATAATATCGTTAATATATTTTTAATTCATCAATAAAATTCACAAGGCAAGTTTGGTCGGTTGCGAATGAAAAGTGTAGGGATTGTTCAGCGTGTTCTCCGTAAAGAACTCCCGAAATATCAATATGACCGCTGTTATCAAGATTAAAAGTAACCTTGCTTCCGTAGCTGATGTCATTAAGCGTAACTACATTGATTTTAAAATTGTACAGCTTGTCAAGATTGTCAACAAACTTCAGCCATGCATTGTAATCACATTCACACTCGGCAATACCCTGAAATCCGTTTGAAACAACTTTTACAGTAAATGTACAATTGTACGGATTTCCGTCAATATCATCCTCTGCATAGTGAGTGAAGTTTATTATTTCAATTGAGTTGTTGTTATATTCACATACAGCTTTCATATGATTTATCAATCCCTTTATTTAAAAATTTCGCAGACACATTCTATATGTGCTGTGTGGGGGAACATATCTACGGGTTGGATTTTTTTGGCTTTGTAGGGGCTGTTTTGGGTTAGGTAGGCTAAATCTCTTGCCAATGTTTCGGGGTTGCAGGAAACATAGACAACCTTTTTCGGAGACATTTTGATTAGTGAGTCGAGAAATTTTCGGTCACTTCCGGCTCTTGGCGGATCCATGAACACAACATCGGGCTTTTCGTCCTCGTTTGCAACTTCTCTCATGAACTCGCCCGCATCGGCTTTGTAGAAACGGATATTTTTCAGATTATTTGCTCTTGCGTTTACGATTGCATCCCTCACGGCATCGCCGTTAAGTTCTGCACCGATAACATTGCCTGCGCCGTTTTTGGCGGCAATTATGCCGATTGTGCCGATTCCGCAGTAGGTGTCAAGCACGGTTTCGTTGCCTTTGAGATTTGCAAATTCAATTGCTTTGCCGTACAAAACTTCGGTTTGAACGGGGTTAATTTGGTAAAAGCTTTTCGGCGAAATTCTGAACCTGCAACCGCAGAGAATATCCTCAATATAACCCTTGCCGTACAGTACTTTCTGATTGTCACCGAGTACAAGGTTGGTGCGGTAGGGGTTTATATTTTGCACAATGGTTGTGATTTTGGGAAACTGTTTCAGAATCGCTTTTACAAAATTGTTTTTTGACGGAAAAACAGGTGTACCTGTCACAAGCACAAGCATAATCTGATTTGTCGCAAAGCCTCTTTTCACAAGAATGTGACGGAGAAAACCTTTGCCTGTGTCCTCGTTATAGGTTGTCATTCTGAAAGAGGGGAGGAGCTTGCGTACTGCAACGATAATTTTGTCGGCAATAACATCCTCTGTCTGACAGCTGTCAATTCCGACAACATGATGACTGCCAGACTGATACACACCCGAAATGATTTTGCCCTTTTTGTCCGTATAAAAAGCCGCCTGAACCTTGTTGCGGTAGTGGTAGGGAGTTTTCATTCCGATAATTTTTTCAACGGTGCAAAAGCGTTTGAGAAGTTTTTCGACTTTTCTCTGCTTGAATTCAAGCTGTTCGGGATATGACAGATTTTGCAGTTGACAACCGCCGCATTTTTTGTAAACGGGACAGCTTTGTTTATTGGTTTCAGGTCTGTTACTCATAATATTTCCTCACATTTTATTGCATTGTATATATCCTTTATTTTATCATCAATCATATTGATATGCAACAGAAACAAACCCTAAATGACAAAGAAAAACGCAGGAGGGAAATCCGCTCCTGCGCTTTCTGATTATTAACCGGTATATCGAAAAATTGAGGATTATCAGGTTATTTGTAATCAATTAAAGATTTGTGTATCCCATAAGGCTTTCGTCAACCTCTTTGGCAACATCTCTGCCCTCACGAATCGCCCAGACAACAAGTGACTGTCCTCTGTGCATATCGCCTGTAACAAATACATTTTCAACATTTGTCTTGTGTGAGCCTTCTGCTGTTGCAACATTGGTTCTTGCGTTTGTTTCAACACCGAATGCCTTGGTTACATAGTTTTCGCTGCCGAGGAATCCTGCCGCAATGAGTACGAGTTCAACATCAACCTTGTATTCTGAGCCTTCAACCTCTTTCATCATAAGTCTGCCTGTTTTAGCATCCTTTTCGGGCTTGAGCTTAACAAGCTCCGCGCCTACAAGATTACCGTTCTTGTCAGCAATGAACTGCTTAACGATTGTCTGATAAACTCGTGGATCGTGACCGTAAACTTCAATAGCCTCTTCCTGACCGTAGTCTGTTTTGCAGACTCTCGGCCATTGCGGCCATGGGTTATCGGCACTTCTTGTGTCGGGAAGTTTAGGCATCATTTCAAGCTGGAGAACGGATTTTGCACCGTGTCTGATGCTTGTGCCGACGCAGTCGTTACCTGTGTCGCCGCCGCCGATTACCATTACATTCTTGCCTTTTGCGCTGATGAATGTACCCTCTCTGAGGTTGCAGTCAAGAAGTGACTTTGTTGTTGATTTGAGGAAGTCAACGGCAAAGTGAATGCCGTTAGCCTCTCTACCGGGAACTTTGATATCTCTCGGATTTGATGCACCGCAAGCAAGGATTACACGGTCAAAGTCCTTGAGAATTTCGCTTGCCTTGATGTCTTTGCCGACATTTGAGCAGGTTTCAAAGGTTACGCCTTCTTCTTCCATAATGTTAATCTTGCGTTCGATAACATCTTTTTCAAGCTTCATATTCGGAATGCCGTACATAAGCAGACCGCCTACTCTGTCATTGCGTTCAAATACCGTTACAGAGTGACCACGCTGATTGAGCTGGTCGGCAGCGGCAAGTCCCGATGGACCCGAACCGATGATTGCAATTTTCTTGCCTGTTCTTACCTTTGGAATTCTTGCGTCTGCAAGACCTTCTTCATAGGCATTTTCAATGATTCCGTATTCGTTGGCTCTTACGCTGACAGCGTCACCGTTTGCACCGCAGGTGCATGCCTTTTCACAGAGAGCGGGACATACACGGGATGTAAATTCGGGGAAGTTGTTTGTAACCTTAAGACGGTTGTAAGCCTGTTCCCAGTTGCCCTTGTAGATGAGGTCATTCCATTCGGGAATGAGGTTGTTAAGCGGACAGCCTGAGAATGCAGAACCAATCTGCATTCCTGCCTGACAGAAAGGCACGCCGCAGTCCATGCATCTTGCACCCTGTTTTTGCTGATCCTCTTTGCTGAGGGGATCGTGAAATTCGTCAAAATTTTTGATTCTTTCTTTTACGGAGTATGCCGGGGCATCCTCACGCTTATATTCCATAAATCCTGTTGGCTTTCCCATAAATATCCCCTCCTTATTTATTATTCACAATTTCGTAGAAAGCTTCAATCTGTGCCTGCTCGTTTGTAAGACCTTTTTCTTCATAAGCGGCAATTGCAGCCATCATTCTCTTGTAGTCGTGCGGAATAATCTTCTTGAATTTCGGAAGATACTCGTCAAAGTTATCAAGGATTTTCTTGCCTCTCTGTGAACCTGTTGCTGCAACATGTTCTTCTATAAGCGTTTTGAGTTCGATTATATCGTACTTTTCTGTTACCTCAGAGAAGAGAACCATTTCTTTGTTGAGCTTTGTGTAAAGATCTCTTTCTTCATCAAGAACATAGGCAACACCGCCGGACATACCTGCAGCAAAGTTTTTGCCTGTTTTGCCGATAACAACAACCCGACCGCCTGTCATATATTCACAACCGTGGTCGCCGACACCCTCAACAACTGCTGTTGCGCCTGAGTTTCTTACGCAGAAACGCTCGCCTGCAACACCGTTGATAAATGCCTTGCCGCTTGTTGCACCGTAAAGTGCAACATTACCGATGATGATGTTGTTACCTGCGTCAAATGTTGAGTTCTTCGGAGGATAAACTACCAGCTTACCGCCTGAAAGACCCTTGCCGAAGTAGTCGTTTGAGTCGCCCACAAGTTCAAGTGTGAGTCCCTTTGGAATGAATGCGCCAAAGCTCTGACCGCCCGAACCGTTGCAGACTACTGTAAATGTATCGTCATCAAGGTTGTTGTAATGCTTTCTTGTAACCTCGGAACCGAAGATTGTACCGAATGAACGGTCAGTGTTCTTAACATTGACTTCAACCTTTTTCTTTGTGCCTTTTGCAAGAACCTTTGCAAATTCTTTGCAGAGGATTCTCTCGTCAAGTGTTGATTCAAGCTTGAAATCATAAAGGCTCTTTTTGTTGTATTCAACCTTTTCCGAAACAAAGTTTGTATCAAGAATGTTAGAAAGGTCAACCTCGGCAGCCTGTCCTGTGATGCCTTCTTTTCTCTTGATGAGGTCAATTCTTCCGACAAGCTCATCAACGGTTTTTACACCGAGCTTTGACATATATTCACGAAGTTCGCTTGCTACAAACTTCATAAAGTTTATTACATATTCGGGCTTGCCGCAGAATCTTTTTCTGAGCTCGGGGTTCTGTGTGGCAACACCGAACGGGCAGGTATCAAGGTTACATACTCTCATCATTGCACAACCGAGAGTTACAAGCGGAGCGGTTGCAAAACCAAATTCCTCTGCACCGAGCATTGCGGCAATTGCAACATCACGGCCGTTCATAAGCTTACCGTCGGTTTCAATAACAACCTTGTTACGAAGGTCGTTCATAATGAGTGTCTGATGAGCCTCGGCAAGACCGAGTTCCCACGGCAGACCTGCATTGTAGATTGAGTTTCTCGGAGCAGCGCCTGTACCGCCGTCATAACCTGAAATAAGGATTACGCCTGCACCTGCTTTTGCAACGCCTGCGGCAACCGTACCTACACCGCATTCCGAAACGAGCTTAACAGAGATTCTTGCATCTTTGTTAGAATTCTTGAGGTCGTAGATAAGCTGTGCAAGGTCCTCGATTGAGTAAATGTCGTGGTGCGGTGGGGGAGAGATGAGCGATACACCAGGTGTTGAATGACGGGTTTTTGCAATCCAGGGATAAACCTTTTTGCCCGGAAGATGTCCGCCTTCGCCCGGCTTTGCACCCTGAGCCATTTTAATCTGAATTTCGTTTGCAGATGTGAGGTATCTTGATGTAACACCGAAACGACCTGACGCAACCTGCTTGATTGCAGAACATCTGTCAACCTTCTGTCCTTTTGTGAGAAGTCGTTCAAGGCTTTCGCCGCCCTCACCGGAGTTTGACTTGCCGTGAAGCTGATTCATTGCAATCGCAAGTGTTTCGTGAGCCTCCTGTGAGATTGAACCGTAGGACATAGCGCCTGTCTTGAAACGCTTTACGATTGAATCAACGCTTTCAACCTCATCAAGCGGAACAGGAGTTTCTGCAAAGTTGAAGTCGAAAAGACCTCTGATGTTTACAGGATCCATTTCTTCGGAAATCATATGAGAATACTTTTTGTAAAGCTCATAGTCGCCTGTTCTTGTTGCCTGCTGGAGCATATATATAGTCTGCGGATTGTAGAGGTGTTCCTCTTTGCCGCTTCTGAACTTGTGTGAACCACGGGATTCAAGCTCATCGCTTACACCGAGGTCAAGCGGATCAAATGCCGCTGTGTGAAGTTTGTCAACATTCTTTTCGATATCCTTGATTGTGATACCGCCGATTCTGCTGACTGTGCCTGTGAAGTATTCGTCAATAACATCCTTGCCGATACCGATAGCCTCAAAAATCTGTGAGCCATGATATGACTGGATTGTCGAAATACCCATTTTTGACGCAATCTTTACGATGCCGTGGAGAACTGCGCTGTTGTAATCGTCAACTGCTGCGTAGTAGTCCTTGTCAAGAAGGTCATCACCGATAAGCTCGTGAATTGTTTCCTGAGCAAGATACGGGTTGATTGCACTTGCACCGTAGCCGAGAAGTGTTGCAAAATGATGAACTTCTCTCGGCTCACCGCTTTCAAGTATCATTGCAAGTGAAGTTCTCTTCTTTGTTGCAACAAGGTGCTGATGAAGAGCGGATACTGCAAGAAGTGACGGAATTGCAAGATGGTTTTCGTCAACTCCTCTGTCGGAGAGGATAAGAATATTTGCACCGTCATTGTAAGCCTTGTCAGCTTCAATGAAAAGTCGCTTAACAGCCTTTGAAAGTCTTGTGTTCTTGTAGTAGAGAATTGGGATAACCGCAACCTTAAAGCCCGGAATGTGCATATTCTTGATTTTGAGAATATCGGTTGATGTAAGAATCGGGTTGTGAATCTTCATAACCTTGCAGTTTTCGGGACGCTCCTCAAGGATGTTGCCGTCCTCACCGATATAAATTGTTGTTGATGTTACAACTTCCTCACGGATTGCGTCAATCGGCGGGTTTGTAACCTGTGCAAAGAGCTGTTTGAAGTAGTTGAAAAGCGGCTGCGGTTCTTTTGAAAGAACTGCAAGCGGACTGTCTGTACCCATTGCGGCAATTGACTCTGTGCCGTTCTTTGCCATAGGAAGGATTGATGTCATAACATCTTCGTAGGTATATCCGAAAGCCTTCTGGAGTTTTTGTCTTTCTTTATATGAATGCTCCTCAACCTTCATATTAGGAATTTTGAGGTCTTTAAGACAAACAAGATTACTGTCGAGCCATTCGCCGTAAGGCTGTTTTGACGCATAATATTCTTTGAGTTCATCGTCATCAATGAGTCTGCCCTGAACCGTATCGACAAGGAGCATTTTGCCCGGGCGAAGTCTTTCCTTTGTAACAATCTTTGCGGGATCAATAGGAAGTGCGCCGACTTCCGATGAAAGAATGAGGTTGCCGTCATCCGTGATGTAATATCTTGACGGACGCAGACCGTTACGGTCAAGAACCGCACCCATAATGTCGCCGTCAGAGAAAAGGATTGACGCAGGACCGTCCCACGGCTCCATCATTGTTGCATAATACTGATAGAAGTCCTTTCTCTTCTGGCTCATTGTGCCGTTATTATCCCACGGCTCCGGAATTGTAATCATAACGGCAAGAGGAAGCTCCATACCGCTCATTACGAGAAATTCAAGTGTGTTATCAAGCATTGCAGAGTCTGAACCCTCTGTGTTTACAACAGGAATAACCTTGTCAAGGTCGCCCTTGAGATGCTCCGAACGCATTGTTTCCTCACGGGCAAGCATCTTGTCAGCGTTGCCTCTGATTGTGTTGATTTCACCGTTGTGAACAATCATTCTGTTAGGATGAGCTCTCTGCCAGCTTGGATTTGTGTTGGTTGAAAAACGGGAGTGAACCATAGCGATTGCAGACTCGTAATCCTCGTCCTGAAGATCAAGGAAGAAGTTACGGAGATCGCCGACAAGGAACATACCTTTATATACAATAGTTCTGCTTGAAAGTGAAACTACATATGTGTCTTCATTACTCTGTTCAAAAACTCTTCTAGCAACATAGAGCTTTCTGTCGAACGGGAGACCTCTTTTTACACCGTGAGGTCTTTTGATAAAGCACTGCATGATTGCAGGCATACATTCAACAGCTCTGTGACCGAGGACCTCGGGCTTTGAAGGAACATTTCTCCAACCGAGAACTGTAAGACCTTCTTTTTCTGCAATGATTTCAAACATCTTCTTTGCCTGATTTCTTGCAAGCTCATTCTGAGGGAAGAAGAACATACCTACAGCGTAATCTCTTTCGGAACCGAGCTTAATGCCGATTTCAGCAGCTGCCTTCTTAAAAAATTTGTGTGAAATCTGGAGAAGAATACCTACGCCGTCACCTGTTTTGCCTTCGGCATCCTTACCTGCTCTGTGTTCGAGAGTTTCAACAATTGTCAGAGCGTTTGCCACGGTGTCGTGTGACTTGATACCCTTAATATTAACAACAGCTCCGATACCGCAGTTATCATGTTCAAACTTCGGAGAATACAGAGTCTTGTTGTTCTCTCTGACTGTCTGTTCCATTAATGATCACCCTTTCCTGTTAATCACAAAAATTATTCAGCGGACTTTTTATATACATATATATGTAAAAGGAAGTTTGCTCTCGTAAACTTATCGGTTCAAAGTGGCAATTAATGTTCTGCCGGTTAATAATCAATCATATATATGTAATTGTAAAATGCCCAATCTCTTCTCAGCGGTAAAACCGCTACGCTCAGCCTGTGCTATATCCTGCAAAGGTGAATGTGCAGGTCGGCTGATGTTCTGAAATGCCCTGTCATCGTTGATCAAGAAAAATCAGCACTTAGATTATATAACTATACATTGTGCTTTGTCAAGGGAAAATAGAGGAAAATTGCAACTTTTAAGGGTAAAACTTTCATTTTACTGTGATTGTTGTAGAAAATATGCAACTCTTATTGGTGTTTCAGCTTAATTTTGCAGGAAATTTAATAAAACTTGCAATTTCAAAACTTTTTTCAAAAAATGTATTGACAAATTCGCAAAAGTGGAATATACTAACAACATCAAAGACAGCAAGGGCGCTGTGAGCTGAGGCTTACAGTGTCCTTTTCTGTTTTTATAAAGCAAAAATCAGACCATTAAAATTTATTTTCAAAATGGATAGGAGAGAATTAAAATGGCAAAAGTTCCCGAAATTTTTGGCAGCATGGTATTTAATGATCAGAAGATGCAGGAAAGACTTCCAAAGTCAACTTACAAGGCTTTGAAAAAGACAATCCAGAACGGTGAACCGCTTGACCTCAGCGTTGCAAATGTTGTTGCGGCTGCTATGAAGGACTGGGCAGTTGAAATGGGCTGTACCCACTACACACACTGGTTCCAGCCGATGACAGGTATCACAGCCGAAAAGCATGACAGCTTTATCGCACCGAACGGTGAAGGTCAGGTTATCATGGAGTTTTCAGGTAAAGAGCTTGTAAAGGGCGAGCCTGATGCTTCTTCTTTCCCAAGTGGCGGTATTCGTGCCACATTCGAGGCAAGAGGCTATACAACATGGGATCCGACATCATATGCATTCGTTAAGGACGGAACACTTTACATTCCTACAGCATTCTGTTCTTATACAGGCGAGGTTCTCGATAAGAAAACTCCTCTTCTTCGTTCAATGGAGAGAATGAATACAGAGGCTGTAAAGATTCTTCATCTTCTCGGCAAAGAAGATGTTACAAGAGTTACAACAACAGTAGGTCCGGAGCAGGAATACTTCCTTATTGATAAGGACGCTTACGACCAGAGAGAGGACCTTATTTATACAGGCAGAACACTTTTCGGTGCAAAAGCTCCTAAAGGACAGGAACTTGACGACCATTACTTCGGTGCAATCAAGACAAGAGTTGCTGCTTATATGAAAGACCTTGACGAGGAACTCTGGAAACTCGGTATCCTTGCAAAGACAAAGCATAACGAAGTTGCTCCTTCACAGCACGAGCTTGCTCCTATTTTCACAACAACAAACATTGCAACCGACCACAACGAGCTTACAATGGAAGTTATGAAGAAGGTTGCCGAAAGACACGGTCTTGTTTGTCTTCTTCACGAAAAGCCGTTTGCAGGTGTTAACGGTTCCGGTAAGCACAACAACTGGTCAATTTCAACCAACACAGGCGAAAACCTTCTTGAGCCCGGCAAGACTCCTGAAAATAACCTTCAGTTCCAGCTTTTCCTTGCGGCAGTTGTAAAGGCTGTTCACGAGTATCAGGATCTTCTCAGAATCACGGTTGCATCGGCAGGTAACGACCACCGTCTCGGCGCTAACGAAGCACCGCCTGCAATCATTTCAATGTATCTCGGTGATGACCTCGGCGAACTCGTTGATTCAATCATCAATGACAGAGAATATGTAAGCAAGGGTAAGCAGAAGATGAGAACAGGTGTTGATGTTCTTCCTGACTTTATGAAAGATACATCAGACCGTAACCGTACATCACCTTTTGCATTCACAGGTAACAAGTTTGAATTCAGAGCACTTGGTTCTTCACTTAACATTGCCTGTCCTAACTATATGCTCAACACTATGGTAGCCGAAGAACTTTCAGAGTTCTACGATGAGCTTAAAGATGCGGATGATATGGACGCAGCTATCAAGGCTCTTGTTAAGAAAGTATTCACAGAGCATCAGAACATTATCTTCAACGGCAACAACTACGCTCCCGAGTGGGTTGAAGAGGCTGAAAGAAGAGGACTTCTTAACCTCAAGTCACTTCCTGACGCAATGGAACACTTCCTTGACAAGAAGAATATTGACCTCTTTGTTAAGAATAAGATTTGTTCGGCAGACGAAATCCGTGCAAGATATGAAATTGAGCTTGAAAGCTATTCTAAGCAGATTAACATTGAGGCTCTCACAATGATTGATATGGCTAAGAAGAACATTCTTCCTGCCGTTACATCATATGTAAGAGATCTTACGGATACAGCACTTGCAAAGAAGGCACTTTCGGACGCTATTCCTACAAGTGTTGAGGAAGACCTTATTACAAGCCTTTCAAACAAACTTGTATGTTTCTCAAAGAAAACTGCAGAGCTTGAAGAGGCTGTTATCAAGGCAAGCGACTACAGCGATGACAACCTCAAGTATGCTAAGTACTACAGAGAAACAGTATTTGCACTTATGCAGGAACTCAGAGCTGTCGGTGATGCAATGGAAACAGAAACAGCTTCGGAATACTGGCCTTATCCTTCATACGGCGAACTTCTTTTCGGTGTGTGATTGATAGAACCTCTATTTATACTAAATAACATTATTTATATTGTATAACAGGTAACACAACGGCGTGTGATTGACAGAATTAAACTGTCAACTCCACGCCGTTTTTGTTATTTTGATAAAAGGAGAGATTTATATGGCAGAACTAATTTACGGAGGCACAGGCGTCTGGTTTATGATCGGCGCATTACTCGTGTTCTTTATGCAGTGCGGATTTGCAATGGTTGAAACCGGTTTTACAAGAGCTAAAAACGCAGGTAACATCATTATGAAAAACCTGATGGACTTTTGTATCGGTACGGTTGTATTCAGCCTGTTAGGTTTCGGACTTATGATGTCTGAGGACTATGTTGCAGGATTCATCGGTGTTCCCAACCTCAATATGTTCACAGACTGGATGAACTTTGATTGGAACTCATTCGTATTCCAGCTTGTATTCTGTGCTACAGCAGCTACTATCGTTTCAGGTGCTATGGCAGAGCGTACAAAATTCTCGGCATACTGTGTTTACAGCGCAATTATTTCACTCGTTGTTTACCCGATTGAAGCAGGTTGGGTTTGGAACGGTCAGGGTTGGCTTGCACAGCTCGGCTGTATCGACTTTGCAGGTTCAATCGTAATTCATATGGTCGGCGGTATCTCGGCACTTGTCGGCGCAATCATTCTCGGACCCCGTATCGGTAAATACGGCAAGAACGGCAAGGTAAACGCTATCCCCGGTCACAGCATCACACTCGGTGCTCTCGGTGTATTCATTCTTTGGTTTGCATGGTACGGCTTTAACGGTGCCGCTGCTGAAGACGGCGCTCGTCTCGGTCAGATTCTTCTTACAACAACAATTGCTCCGGCAGTTGCAACAGTAACAACCATGCTCTTTACATGGATCAAGAACGGCAAGCCTGATGTTTCAATGTGTCTTAACGCATCACTCGCAGGTCTTGTAGCAATCACGGCAGGTTGTGCAGATGTTGATGCAATCGGCGCAGCAGTTATCGGTATCGTTTCAGGTATCCTCATCGTAGTAGCAGTTGAATTCGTTGATATCAAGCTTAAAATAGATGATCCTGTCGGCGCATTCTCGGTACACGGCGTAAACGGTATGTGGGGCGGCCTTGCAGTAGGTCTTTTCGCAACAGGTAACGGTCAGAACGGCATCACAGGTCTTTTCTACGGCGGTGGCTTTGCTCAGCTTGGTAAGCAGGCTCTCGGTATTGTTACAATCGTAGCTTGGACAGTTGTTTGCATGATTATCGTATTCACAATCATCAAAAAGACAGTAGGTCTTCGTGTTACAAAGGACGAAGAAATGAAGGGCCTCGATATCTGCGAGCACGGTCTTATCAGTGCATATGCAGACTTTATGCCAATCGGTGTCGGTACAGCTTCACTTGATGAAACATTTGATGTTGACAGCAATGTTCCTGTAACTCAGGCAGTTCCCGTTCAGCTTGCAGGCAAGTATGATATGGCTACCGATGGCACAAAGATTACTAAGATTGACATTCTTCTCAAGCAGTCAAAGCTTGAAGCTCTTAAAGAAGAAATGGATAAGCTCGGCATCACAGGTATGACAGTATCTCAGGTACTCGGTTGCGGTGCTCAGAAGGGTAAAGCAGAGTATTACCGTGGTGTTGCTATTGAAAGTAACCTCCTTCCTAAGATGAAGGTTGAAATCGTAGTTTGCAAGGTTCCTGTAAAAGCAGTTGTTGATGCGGCTGTTAAGGCACTTTACACAGGTCACATCGGTGACGGCAAAATCTTTATCTATGATGTTGAAGATGTTGTTAAGGTTAGAACAGGCGAAACAGGCTACGACGCTATGCAGGATATTGAATAATCCATGGTAGCTTAATTAACCTATCCTTTTTAATTCACATAAACCGAGACGCCCCGAACGGCAATAGCTGTTCGGGGTGTTTTGGCATATAAATGTTTAGCAAAGATAATTGACTTTGTTTTGTATATGCTATATAATGATAGTGTAAAGAATTATATTTGACACTATTAAGGTGGTGGAGCGTATGACTGATTACAGAAAGCTTTGTATAGATTTGTTCGGAACAGATAACGAAACCGAGTTAAAGGATATTGCAGGCAGGCTTAAAGGCGGAAGAAAAAATAAGTTGACCGAAACGGATGTTAAAAATGCAATTGAAATGCAGAAAAACGGTAAAACTACTGCTGAAATAGCACAAACTTTTAATGTAAGCCGTCAGACAATTTCAAAATATCTTAACAAGCCCTTGAACGGCAATTATGTTATGCGGCTTGATTTTATGTTCCGTCAGAAGGTGTGTACGGAAATATATGTCAACTTTGCCGATAAGAAAATAAAAATTGTGAATCGCACCAATGATATAATGAAAAGAGCTTTCGGTATAAATGAAAATCCGGATTGGAACGATTTTGAACAGTTTCTTGAAGAAAGATGTTTTCCGAAATCAAGGGCATTCCGAAAAACTATTTTGAAAAAAATCGGAGCGGACGGCTACGATACTTTGCAGATACTTGAAAAAACAGACGGAAGAACGGCTGAGGATAACCAATATATAAGGTTTACAAGAAAGGAGCTGTACGCTTTTTGATTAAGGAAATCAATCTTGACAATTACTCACTTATAGATACAAAGTCTGCTTCTTCAAAAGGCAATCAGCAAAAGTGGCTTGTAAATGATTTCTGGTACAAAGCAGACCATATGGGATATGAGGGCTTGTGTGAGGTTATTGTATCTGAATTGTTGAAGAAATCGAATATAACCGATTTTGCGGAATATTTTCCGATAAAAATAGAATTTGCAGGTCGAAAGCTTAACGGTTGTTATTCAAAAAACTTTCGCAAAAAAAATGAAAGCATTGTCACGCTTGAGCGTTTGTCAAAGCAATGGCTTGCGTCATCAATGGCGAAAAATCTTTTGAAGTACGATGATGTGAAGGATAAAATTTCCCACACCGTTGATTTTATCGAGAATAAAACAGGTTTGAAAAATGTCGGAAAATATATAACAGCAATGCTTGAGCTTGACGCATTTTTTCTGAATGAGGACAGGCATACCAATAATATTGCGTTTATACTGAATGATGATACGGGCGAATACAGATTTTGTCCGTATTTTGATTTCGGACTTTCGCTGCTTGCCGACACAACCGAGGATTACCCTCTCGGAGAGGATATTTACAACTTAATCCCAAAAATTCACGCAAAACCTTTTGATGTAGATTTCGATGTACAGCTTGATGCTGCTCAGGAACTGTATGGTGAACAGGTAAAATTTTCGTTTATGAGTTCCGATATAGAAAAATCTTTTGAAAAAATCAGCGGATATTATCCCGATGAAGTTGTGGTAAGAGTGAAAAATTTAATCTATAATCAAAAACAAAAATACGGTAATATGTTTGAGTAATGTTCAAATGGAAAATTGCCCGAAAAATGTTGAAAAGTGTAAAACAAATTTGCAATGAAAATGTTTTTACAAAATTGTAAAAAATATTGTCATAATTCCTTTAAGTAAATAACAATAGGGGTTAATCTTGTAAAATAATAAGATGAATGAAACAATATGCGGTGGTGAGGTTCTTGAAAAATGCTTTGTTGATTTCACACTCTGAACAGAGTGCCGTTTCTTTGTCACAATTGCTCGGAAGCGAAGGCTATACGGAGATTTCCGTCTGCCAAACCTCACAGGAGGCTAAGGAGCTTGCAAATGGTGAGGTTTTTGACCTCATCTGCGTCAATGCACCGCTTGAAAAGGAAAACGGCATTGAGCTTTCAAAGTACTTTGCCGGAACAACCCGTTCAAGTGTTGTGATTATTGTTCCGCAGCGTAATGCGGATTATGTGAACGACGCACTTACGGAGCACGGTGTTCTTGTTATTGCAAAGCCCGTAAACAAGCACCTGTTTCACCACTTTTTGCAGTTTACGGAATGTTTTAAGATGCGTATGTTCCGTGTGATTGAGGAAAATGAAAAGCTCAAGCATATGGTTGCGGATATGAAGATAATAAACAGAGCAAAGTTTCTGCTTATTACCTGCCTTAATATGTCCGAAGATCAGGCGCATCGCTATCTTGAAAAACAGGCTATGGATCTCAGAACAAGCAAGCTTGAGGTTGCAAAGCAGGTTATCAGAACATATGAGAACTGACTGCGATTTTTTTAGTTTATTGAAAGGAATGTGTTTTTATGAGCCGTGCGGCATACTTAATCCTTGAAAACGGAACAGTTTTTGAGGGCAAGGCGTTTGGTGCCGAAAAAGAAACTACGGGAGAACTTGTTTTTACTACAGCAATGACAGGTTATCTTGAAACACTCACCGACCCCAGCTATTACGGTCAGGTGGTTATTCAGACATTCCCTTTAATCGGCAACTATGGTGTTATCCCTGCCGATTTTGAGAGTGACTCTCCGTCGCTGAAAGGTTATATTGTACGAGAATGGTGCCAAGTTCCTTCAAACTTCCGTTGTGAGGGTGATCTTGACACCTTTTTAAAAGAGTCGGGAATTCCCGGCATTTACGGAATTGACACCCGTGCGCTCACAAGAATTGTGCGTGAATACGGTGTTCTGAACTGCAAAATCTCCTATTCTCCCGATGTAACAAAGGAAGAACTTGACGAGATTAAGAACTATGTTATTACAGAGGCTGTTGAAAGCACTACTATAAAAGGAAAAGAGCATTTTGATGCTGAAAACGGCGACCTCAATGTTGTGCTTATGGATTTTGGCGCAAAGCATAACATCGGCAGAGAGCTTGTTAAGAGAGGTTGTAACCTTACAGTTGTTCCCGCCCACACAACAGCGGAGGAAATTAAGGCTATGAATCCCGACGGCGTAATGCTTTCAAACGGACCGGGAGATCCTTCGGACAACACAGAGATTATTGCAGAGCTCAAAAAGCTTTGTGACTTCGGGATTCCGACCTTCGGTATATGTCTCGGTCACCAGCTCCTTGCGCTTTCACAGGGTGCAAAAACAGAAAAGCTCAAGTACGGTCACAGAGGTGCAAACCAGCCTGCAAAAGAGGTTGAAACAGGCAGAGTTTACATTACATCACAGAACCACGGCTACGCTGTTGTAAGCGACAGTATGCCCGAAAACGGCAAAGTAAGCTTTGTAAACGGTAATGATAACACCTGCGAGGGCGTAAACTACACAAATATGCCTGCTTTCTCGGTTCAGTTCCATCCGGAAGCTTGCGGCGGTCCTCACGATACAGCATTTTTGTTTGACCGTTTTATTGAATTGATGAAGAACAACAGAAAATAAGAGTCCGAAATTCGGATTACTATTCAGCATAAGAACAGATACAATAATTACTTGAACGAGGAATGATTATATGCCACTCAAAAAGAATATCAAACGAGTTATGGTAATCGGTTCGGGCCCTATCGTAATCGGTCAGGCTGCCGAATTTGACTATGCAGGCACACAGGCTTGCCGTGCGCTTAAAGAAGAAGGACTTGAGGTTATTCTCGTAAACTCAAACCCTGCTACAATTATGACTGATAACGCAATGGCTGATAAAATCTATATTGAGCCGTTGACACTTGAAACAGTTAAGAGAATCATCAAAAAGGAACGCCCTGACAGCCTTCTTTCAACCCTCGGCGGTCAGACGGGTCTTACCCTTTCAATGCAGCTTGCAAAAGAGGGCTTCCTTGATAAATACAATGTTCAGCTTCTTGGTGCAAACCCCGAAACAATCGACAAGGCAGAGGACAGACAGCTTTTTAAGGACACAATGATTGAAATAGGTCAGCCTGTTATTCCGTCACTTGTTGTTACAGATGTTGAATCAGCTGTTAAGTTTGCCGATGAAATCGGTTATCCTGTAATTATCCGTCCTGCATTCACACTCGGCGGTACAGGCGGCGGTATTGTCGATAACGAGGAAGAGCTTCGTGAAATCACATCAAACGGTCTTGAACTTTCTCCTATCACACAGGTGCTTGTTGAAAAATGTATCTCAGGTTGGAAGGAAATCGAGTTTGAGGTTATGCGTGACAGCGACGGAAATGTTATTACTGTCTGCTCAATGGAAAACTTCGATCCTGTAGGCGTTCACACAGGCGACTCAATCGTTATCGCTCCTACGGTAACACTTGCCGACAAGGAATATCAGATGCTCAGAAGTGCGGCTCTCAACATTATCTCAGCACTTAAGGTAGAGGGCGGTTGTAACTGCCAGTTCGCACTCAACCCCGAAACATTTGAATATGCGGTTATCGAGGTTAATCCCCGTGTATCCCGTTCATCGGCACTTGCGTCAAAGGCAACAGGTTATCCTATTGCAAAGGTTGCCGCTAAAATTGCTATCGGTTACACACTTAATGAAATCAAGAATGCCGTTACAGGTACAACATACGCTTGCTTTGAGCCGGCGCTTGACTATGTTGTTGTAAAATTCCCGAAATGGCCTTTCGATAAATTTGTATATGCAAAGAGAACACTCGGTACTCAGATGAAGGCAACAGGCGAGGTTATGGCTATTGCTCCGACGTTTGAGCAGGCTATTATGAAAGCCGTAAGAGGTGCCGAGATTTCTCACGATACTCTCAACGACAAGGAATTTGCAGAGCTTTCAAACGCATCGGTTTATGACAGACTCAGCGTTTGCGATGACAGAAGAATTTTTTGCGTATATGAGGCTCTCAAGAGAGGCATTACAGTAGAACAGATTCACAACATCACTCTCATTGACGAGTGGTTCCTTGAAAAGCTAAAAAATCTTATTGCCGTTGAAAACGAACTCAAGAACGGCGAGCTTACGGAGGATCTCTATGTTCGTGCCAAGAACAAGGGATTCCTTGACAGAACAATTGAAAAAATCACAGGCAGGAAGGTTGAAAATCCGCTTGTTCCTGTTTATAAAATGGTTGATACCTGCGCCGCAGAATTTGAGGCTGAAACTCCTTACTTCTATTCAACATTTGATAAGGAAAATGAGGCTGAGGAATTCATCAAAGAGCAGAAGAGCGATAAGAAAACAGTTATCGTATTCGGTTCGGGTCCTATCAGAATCGGTCAGGGTATCGAATTTGACTATGCGTCTGTTCACTGCGTATGGGCGCTCAAAAAAGCAGGCTACGATGTTGTTATCGTAAACAACAACCCTGAAACAGTATCAACAGACTTTGACACAGCCGACAGACTTTATTTTGAACCGCTCACAACCGAAGATGTTATGGGCATAATAAAGACAGAGAATCCGTTCGGTGTAGTTGTTGCATTCGGCGGACAGACAGCAATTAAGCTTACAAAGTTCCTCAGCGACAACGGTGTAAATATTCTCGGCACATCATACGATGCCATTGATATGGCAGAGGACAGAGAGCGTTTTGACGAGCTTCTTGAAAAGTATCACATCAAGCGTCCCCGTGGCGTAACGGTTATGACAACAGACGAGGCTCTCGATGTTGCAGACAAAATCGGTTATCCTGTTCTTCTCCGTCCGTCATATGTTCTCGGCGGTCAGAATATGATTATTGCATTCAACGAAGATGATGTCAAAGAGTATATGGCAATCATTCTTGCACAGAATATTGAAAATCCGATTCTTATTGATAAGTACCTTCAGGGTACAGAGCTTGAAGTTGACGCCATTTGTGACGGTGAAGATATTCTTATTCCGGGTATTATGGAGCATATCGAGCGTGCCGGTGTTCATTCGGGCGACTCAATTGCGGTTTATCCGGCATGGAATCTCTCAGACAGAATGACTCAGATTATTATTGAAAGCTCAAAGAACCTTGCAATCGAACTCCGTACAAAGGGACTTGTAAACATTCAGTACCTTATCTATAAAGACGAACTCTATGTTATCGAGGTAAATCCCCGTTCTTCAAGAACAATCCCTTACATCAGTAAGGTAACAGGCGTTCCTATGGTTGACCTTGCAACAAGAGCAATGCTCGGTGAAAAGCTCAAAGATATGGGCTACGGCACAGGCCTTTACAGAAAGAGTCCTTACATTGCGGTTAAGGTTCCCGTATTCAGCTTTGAAAAGCTTATCAATGTTGATAACCACCTTGGCCCCGAGATGAAGTCAACAGGTGAAGTTCTCGGTGTTGCAGGCACACTTGAGGAGGCTCTCTATAAGGGACTCATCGGTGCAGGCTACAAGATGAAGAAAAAGGGCGGTGTGTTCATCACAGTCCGTAATTCGGATAAGGCTGAAATCGGTGAAATCGCAAAGAAATACTACGACCTCGGATTCAGAATCTACGCAACAGAGGGTACAGCGGATGTACTCAAGAAGTATGGTATCGATGCCGTAAGCGTAAAGAAAATTCACGAGTCCAAGACAAACAATACTCTTACACTCATTGAATCAGGTAAGATTCAGTATGTTATTTCAACATCTGCAAAGGGCAGAATTCCTTCAAGAGATTCTGTTAAAATTCGTCGTAAGACTGTTGAAAGAAATATTCCGTGTCTTACATCTCTTGATACGGCAAATGCACTTGCAGATTGCCTCAAGAGCCACTATTCACAGCACAGCACGGAGCTTATCGACATTAACCACATGAGAGAGGAAAAGCTTATGTTAAAATTCACAAAGATGCAGGGTATAGGCAATGACTATATCTATTGCAGCACTTTTGATCAGGAAATCAGCAACCCCGAGGCGCTTGCCGTAAGACTTTCCGACAGACATTTCGGTATCGGCGGCGACGGTATTATTCTTGTTTGCCCTTCAAAGGTTGCAGATGCAAAGATGAAAATGTACAACCTTGACGGTTCAGAGGGTAAGATGTGCGGTAACGGTATCCGTTGCGTAGGTAAGTTCCTCTATGACCACGGTATGGTTGATATCAACGAAAAAGACGAAATTACAATTGAAACACTCAGCGGTATCAAGAAACTCAAGGCTTATACTTCAGGCGGAAAGGTTAACCGCCTCAGAGTTGATATGGGCAAGGCTATTCTTGATCCGAAGGAAATTCCTGTTGTTCTCGACGGTGACAAGGTTGTTGACAGACCTGTTGAAATTGCAGGCAAGAACTATAACATCACCTGTGTATCAATGGGCAACCCACACTGCGTGGTATTCATGGACGATATTGATAATCTTGACATTGAAACTGTAGGACCGGAGTTTGAAAACGATAAGCTCTTCCCTGAAAGAGTGAATACAGAATTTGTAACAGTTCTCGATGACCATACAATCAAGATGAGAGTGTGGGAGCGTGGCTCAGGCGAAACATGGGCTTGCGGTACAGGCGCTTGTGCCGTTGCGGTTGCCGCTTGTGAAAACGGTTTCTGCAAAAAGGGCGAAGACATCAAGATTAAGCTCAAGGGCGGCGATCTTATTATCAACTATACTGATGAAACGGTATATATGACAGGTAATGCGGAAAAAGTATTTGAAGGCGAAGTTGAGGTGTAATCGTGGAGATAACCGAACATAAGAAAAATAAAAAATATATATTTGTAACAGGCGGTGTCGTATCCGGTCTTGGCAAGGGTATCACAGCCGCATCTCTCGGCAGACTTTTAAAGGCAAGAGGGCTCAAGATTGTTGCTCAAAAGCTTGACCCGTATATCAATGTCGATCCGGGTACAATGAGCCCGTATCAGCACGGCGAGGTATATGTAACGGAGGACGGTGCAGAAACCGACCTCGACCTCGGCCATTATGAGCGTTTTATTGATGAGGATCTTAACAAGTATTCAAACCTCACAACAGGTAAGGTTTACTCAAATGTTCTTGAAAAGGAGCGTCACGGCGACTACCTCGGTAAGACAGTTCAGGTAATTCCTCACATCACAAATGAAATTAAGTCTTTTATCTACAATGTAGGTGAAAAGACCAATGCCGATGTTGTAATTACGGAAATCGGCGGTACGGTTGGCGATATCGAAAGCCAGCCGTTCCTTGAGGCTATCCGTCAGGTATCTCTTGAAGTCGGCAGAGAGAACAGCATCTTTATTCATGTAACTCTCGTTCCCTATATCAAGGGCAGCGAGGAACACAAATCGAAGCCGACACAGCATTCTGTAAAAGAGCTTCGTTCACTCGGTATCAATCCCGATATCATCGTTCTTCGTTGTGACGAACCTCTTGAGGAGAGCATTTTCAACAAGATTGCACTTTTCTGCAATGTAAAGCCGGATTGTGTAATCGAAAATATTACTCTCCCAACGCTTTATCAGGCACCTCTTATGCTTGAAAAGAGCAATTTCTCAAATGTTGTATGTCGTGAGCTCAATATTGTAACAGACAAAAAGCCCGACCTTTCCGAGTGGGAAGAAATGCTTAGCCGTATCAACAACCGTACAAAGAAATGCACGATTGCTCTTTGCGGTAAGTATGTTGCTCTCCATGACGCATATCTTTCTGTTGCAGAGGCACTTCGTCACGGTGGCTATGAAAATTCCGCCGATGTTGAAATCAAGTGGGTTGACTGCGAACTTCTTACAAAGTACAAGGTTGACGAGCTTCTCGGTGATGTTGACGGTATCCTCGTTCCGGGCGGCTTCGGTAACAGAGGCATCGAAGGTAAGATTATGGCTGCAAAATATGCCCGTGAGCATGATATTCCGTATCTCGGAATCTGCCTCGGTATGCAGACTGCAGTAATCGAATACGCAAGAGATGTTCTCGGCTATGCTGATGCCAACAGCGGTGAGTTTACACCAGAGGGCAAGCATAATGTTATTGACCTGATGCCCGAACAGGAAGGCATTGAGGATATGGGCGGCACAATGCGTCTTGGTGCATATCCGTGTGTTATCAATCCCGATTCGCTTATGGCTAAGGCTTACGGTCAGCATGAAATTTCAGAGCGTCACCGTCATCGTTATGAGTTCAATAACGATTTCAGAGAGGAAATTGAAAATGCAGGCATGAAGATTACAGGTACTTCACCTAACGGACTTCTTGTTGAGGCTGTTGAAGTTCCCGACAACCGTTTCTTTGTTGCTGTTCAGTATCATCCTGAGTTCAAGTCACGCCCGAACCGTGCTCATCCGCTTTTCAGAGAATTTATTAAGGCATCACTTGAAAAGTAATTGATTTTTCCACTTAACTTTCAGATTTAAAGGACTGATTTTAATGAAGATTAACAGAAATTTTGACAATCTCGTTCCTAACTATCTTTTTGCAGATGTTGCAAAAAAGACAAATGCATATATTGCGGCTCATCCCGATAAAAAGGTTATCAAGCTTGGTATCGGTGATGTAACCCTTCCGCTTGCTCCTGTTGTTGTTGAGGCAATGAAAAAGGGCGCAGAGGATCTTGCTCACAAGGAAACCTTCAAGGGTTATCCCGATTATGAGGGCTACGAGTTCCTCAGACAGGCTATTTCAGATTATTACAAGAGCTTTGGTGTTGCAGTAGGCGCTGACGAAATCTTTGTATCAGACGGTGCAAAGTCTGACTGCGGTAACATAGGCGACATCTTCTCAAAGGATAATATTGTTCTCGTAACCGATCCTGTTTACCCCGTATATGTTGACTCAAACATTATGGCAGGCAGAGAAATTGTTTATGCTACATCAAATGAGGCAAACGGCTTTGCCGCCCTCCCTGATGAAAATGTAAAGGCAGACATCATTTACCTTTGCTCACCTAACAACCCGACGGGTTCTGCATACAATGCCGAACAGCTCAAAGCTTGGGTTGACTATGCTCTCAAAAACGATGCAATAATCCTCTACGATTCAGCGTATGAGGCATTCATCACAGAGGATCTCCCTCGTTCAATTTTTGCAATCGAAGGTGCAAGAAAGTGCGCAATTGAAATGTGCTCACTTTCAAAGACAGCAGGCTTTACAGGCACAAGATGCGGTTACACGGTAATTCCTAAGGAGCTTGAGCGTGACGGTCACAATATCTATGCAACATGGTACCGCCGTCAGGCAACAAAGTTCAACGGTGTTTCATGGCCTGTTCAGTGTGCTGCTGCCGCTGTATTCAGCGAAGAAGGTCAGAAGCAGATCAAGGAGAACATTTCTTACTATCAGGAAAATGCAAGAATTATCGCATCTGCTCTTGATGAACTCGGCATCTACTACACAGGCGGTAAGAACTCACCTTACATCTGGCTCAAGTGTCCGAACAATATGGGCAGTTGGGAATTCTTTGACCTCCTCCTCAACGAGGCAAATGTTGTAGGTACTCCGGGTGAGGGCTTTGGCGAAAACGGTGCCGGCTACTTCCGTCTTACATCATTCGGTGACAGAGAAAACACGATTGAGGCTGTTGAGAGAATCAAAAAGGTTCTCGCAAACCTCTCAAAGTAATTTGATTGAATTCAGATTATTATATTGAATAAAACACACAGCGGATAACCCGAATTTTAAGGTTATCCGCTGTTTTTATACGGCGAGCCGCCGTTCCCAATTCGTGAAGATAGTTTTAATTAAATGTAAAATTGAAAATTGAAAATGGAAAATTGTGGTCGGGCAGACAGTTTGCAATGTAAAAAACATATTATGCCCGAGCGTAACATTGCAATTGTTTGCACAATTCCTTGTTGACATATTATCCGCACCTACGCAAAAAAAGGACATTCCATTTGGAATGTCCTTTTGATATCATATTAAAATCAGAACTTAATCTTTTCAGTGATATAATCGTTGAGCTTGTCAATTGCAACTCTTTCCTGCTGCATTGTGTCACGGTCACGAACTGTTACACAACCGTCGTCAACAGACTCAAAGTCATATGTGATACAGAACGGAGTACCGATTTCGTCCTGTCTTCTGTAACGCTTGCCGATTGAACCGGCATCGTCATAATCAGTCATAAAGTCGGCTGAAAGCTGTTCATAAACCTTGCCGGCCTGCTCGTTGAGCTTCTTTGAAAGCGGAAGAACGCAAGCCTTGTACGGAGCAAGCGTCGGATGAAGTCTTAACACAACTCGTGTATCCTTTTCGTCAATAACTTCTTCATCGTAAGCCTCAACAACAAGAGCAAGGAAAAGACGCTCAACACCGAGTGATGGCTCAATAACATACGGAATGTACTTCTCGTTTGTTGTCGGATCAAAATACTCAAGTGTCTTACCGCTTGTTTTGCTGTGCTGTGTAAGGTCATAGTCTGTTCTGTCGGCAACGCCCCAAAGCTCGCCCCAACCGAACGGGAAGAGATATTCAAAGTCTGTTGTGGCCTTTGAATAGAAACAAAGCTCCTCTTTTGCATGGTCACGAAGACGGAGATTTTCTTCCTTAATATTGAGAGAATAGAGCCAGTCACGGCAGAAACCTCTCCAGTATTCAAACCATTCAAGGTCAGTGCCCGGCTTGCAGAAGAATTCAAGCTCCATCTGCTCAAACTCACGAACACGGAAAATAAAGTTACCGGGTGTGATTTCGTTTCTGAAAGATTTACCGATTTGTGCAACACCGAAAGGAACTTTTTTACGGCTTGTTCTCTGAATGTTAGAGAAGTTCACGAAAATGCCCTGAGCAGTTTCGGGACGAAGATAAATTTCATTCTTGCTGTCCTCTGTAACGCCCTGGAATGTTTTGAACATAAGGTTGAACTGACGAATATCGGTAAAGTTGTGCTTGCCGCAGTTAGGACACGGAATCTCTTTTTCCTTGATGTAATTCATCATTTCTTCATTTGTCCAGCCTGCAACATTTGTACCGTCAAAATCTTCAATAAGGTTGTCGGCACGGTGACGGGTTTTACATTCCTTACAATCCATAAGCGGATCAGAGAAACCGCCGAGATGACCCGATGCAACCCATGTCTGCGGGTTCATAAGAATTGCAGAGTCAAGACCTACATTATATTTGTTCTGCTGAACAAACTTTTTGAGCCATGCGTTTTTGATATTGTTTTTAAGTGCAACACCGAGCGGACCGTAATCCCATGTGTTTGCAAGACCGCCGTAAATTTCGGAGCCTGGGTAAACAAAGCCTCTGTTTTTACACAGGGCAACGATTTTATCCATGGTTTTTTTGCTGTTTTCCATAACTTAACCTCTCTTAACAGATAGATAGATAAAAATAACCATTAAAATAATACAATTATTTGCAACTGTTGTCAAGTAAAAACACCAAATGTTAGCGCATAACAATAGGTTTAAAACAAGAACTAGAAAAAATTTACAAACTTGCCAAAAACCACTTGTAAATCTGAACATTTTGATATATAATGTAATTACTCGAAAATTGAGTAAAAAAAAGGAGGAATTAGCGATGAAAAAATCATCCAAGGTTCTCAGTTTGGTGCTTGCAGTTCTTATGGCTGTATCCTGTTTTTCAGGCTTGACCATATTCTCTGCATCAGCTGAAGAAACCGACACAAAAATCTATTTTGACGCATCTAATCTCCCTGCAGATTGGGGAACAACAAAGACAGTATACTGTCACCTTTACGCTGTAGCAGGCGATGATTTACCTGAAACATCTTGGCAGGGTAAGGCAGAGAAATGTAAGAAGGATACTGCTACAGGTCTTTACTACTTCGATACTGCAAAATTGAAGTCAGCTGACGGCACAAATCACGGCGGTCTTAAAGACAACGCTGACTATGCTGTAATTTTCTCAACAATTGATACTAAATCACAGAGTCACCAGACCTGTAATGTAACACTCGGCAAGCCTTGTCTCGGCGACACAATTTACCTCACAGGCGGTACAGTTGAGAATACCGAAGATTCTTCAAAGCGTGACTTTGCTGCAACATGGAAGAAGAACAGCGATAACTACGGTCCAAAGGCTGCAATCACATCACTCGGTCATGTAACTGAGGGCAGATTCCCGGTTTACTTTTCAAGAGCAGAAATGGTTGCACAGGCTATTTTCAACTGGGCTGTTAAGAATCCTAAAAACTACACTCCCGAAACTGTAGCTGACATTTGTGCACAGGTTGAGGCTGAGCCAATGGATGTTTACAACGCTTATGCTGAAATGTATGCAACAGAGCTTGCTGATCCTGCAGCTTATCCCGACTGTGCTCCGCTTACAACAGTAGCTACACTTCTCGGTGTTGATCCTTCAGGTACAACAGCTCCTGCAACAGAAGAACCTACAACTGTTGAGCCTACAACTGTTGAACCCACAACAGAACCCACTACAGAACCTGCAACAGAGCCTGCTGACGCAACACAGTATGTTGTAGCAGGTGTTGAGTCACTCACAGGTTATGAATGGCAGGGTTCTCCTGCACTCGCTCCCGAAAATGTAATGACAAAGAGCGGCGATGTTTATACAAAGACATTTACAGCTGTTCCGGTGGGCAAAAGCTATCAGCTCAAGGTTGTTGCAAACACAGGCGACGAGCAGAAGTGGATCGGTCTTGACGGTACAGACAACAACGTAACTTTCGATGTAGAAAGTGCTTGTGATGTAACTGTAACTTTCAATCCTGCTACAAACGAGATTGCTGTAACAGGTGACGGCGTTAAAATGGTTACAGACCTTGAAATCAACAGCATTACAGTTGTTGGTAACGGTGAAAACAGCTGGCTTAACGGTGTAGCATGGGGCGTTGACGCTGAAGTTAACCACATGACTCAGATTGCTGACAAGGTTTATCAGATTACATACACAGGTGTTGAATCTGCTGATGCTGCATACCAGTTCAAGTTTGCAGTTAACGACGATTGGGCTGCTAACTGGGGTCTTCCTGAGCAGAGCGCAGCTACTATAGGCGAAGATTTTGACCTTACATTCAATGGTGAAAATATGCTCCTTAACACAGTTTCTGCCGGTTATCCGGAAGATTCACTCGTTGATGTAACAATCACACTTGATCTTACTAAGTTTGATTATCCGTCACGCTCAGGTGCTAAGGCTAATATTAAGATTGACGGTAACCGTGTTCCGCTTCTCGGTGATGCTGACGGTGACTACTCAATTACAGTTGTAGATGCTACAACAATTCAGAAGATTGCTATCAACCTTATGAGTATTGCTGCTGATGATGCAAACGCATTCAAGGCATGTGATGCTAACGAGGATGGCAGAATCTCAATCAAGGATGCTACTATCGTTCAGAAGTACATCGTTGGCGGTTACGAAACAGGCAATGTCGGTTCACCGATTTCTGTTGAATAATTAATCGCTGTTGATTAAATTCACAATTGCAATTTACCCCACAGGGTTTTCCTGTGGGGTTATTTTTTGCTGTAAAACAAGGAAATTTTGCCGATAAAGGTGCAAAGTGCAGTAATATGTGGTATAATCATAGTGCAGATGTTCCGCTTTACTCATACGGTGGGGTCGTTCTGAATTTAAGCAGAGTTATATTTTTCTTAGACTCCGATGAGTTACACTCTGCGTCAATTAAAAATGTTCAAAAAGAAAAGAGGCGAAGGATGTATGTATATTCATGATATTTCGAGAGACACTCTTACAACCGAAACATATCCGGGTGATCCCGAAACTGTTGTGACTCCGCTGAGAAGTATTGATGAAGATGACGAGTGCAATCTTTCGCAGATTTCTATGTGCGTTCATGCAGGCACGCATATTGACGCTCCTCTCCACTTTTGCCCTGACGGTAAAGGGATAACCGATTTAAGGCTCAACACTTTCTACGGAAAATGCACCGTAATAACGGTCAGGGGTGTGCTGACGGGCGAAGATATGGACAAACTGTTGCCGTATTGCCGAAAACGCATACTCTTTCGTGGGAATGGCAAAACATACCTTTCACATTCTGCCGCAATTGTGCTTGCACAAAGCAGGGTGGTGCTTGTCGGTACGGATGCCGAGTCAATCGCACCTCCGTTTGATGAAGTTAAAACACATCTTGAACTTGGCAGAGCGGATATTGCCGTTCTCGAAAATCTCAATCTTTCGGGAGTGGCTGACGGCGAATATGATTTGTGTGCGTTTCCGATAAAGCTCGGCGGAGTTGAGGCGGCACCATGCAGAGCAATACTTTTTGAACAGGAAAAAGGATTAAACTAAGGTGATATTTATGGTAAAAATGGTAGTATTTGATCTTGACGGCACGCTTATGAATTCGCTTACCGATCTTGCTATAAGTGTGAACTACGGTCTGAAGCTTAACGGTCTTGAAGAAAAGCCGGTTGAAAATTATAAAACATATGTCGGAAACGGCAGAGAAATGCTCATCAGAAGGGCAATGGGAGATGCGTGGACCGACCACGAGCTTTTTGAAAAGGTCAAGGCTGATTACGACAGACACTATGCCGTTCATTGCAACGACCACACTGCCGCATATGACGGTTGTGCCGAAATGCTTGAAAAGCTTGCAAAAAAGGGTGTAAAAACAGGTGTACTTTCAAACAAGCCCGATGAATTTGTTGATAAAATGCTAAAAAAAGCATTCCCAAATCACAAGTTTACTCAGGCATGGGGGCAGAAACCACAGTACAAGACAAAGCCCGAGCCTGATGCTCTGCTTGCACTCCTCAATATGAGCGGCGTAACTCCCGAAGAATGTTTCTATGTCGGTGACAGCGATGTTGATGTGTTTACGGCAAACAATGCGGGTGTAAAAATGGCAGGTGTTTCATGGGGATTCAGGGGAAAAAATGAGCTTATGAACGCAGGTGCGCCGTTTGTTGCAGACACAGCCGAAGAACTTTTTGACTACATTTGCAAATTTATATAATACTATGAACAAGATAAACTATCAGAAAGAACTCGACAGGGTGATTGAAAAAATAACGGAGGAGGGAAAAGTCCCAAAGCTGCTTTTGCATGTGTGTTGCGCCCCGTGTTCGTCCTACTGCCTTGAGTATCTTTCAAAATATTTTGATATCACGGTCTATTTTTACAATCCGAATATTTCGATTGCGGATGAGTATAATTACCGCCTGAGCGAAGAAAAGCGTCTTGTGTCGCTTATGCCGTTTGAACATCCTGTAAAGGTAATTGAAGGCGAATATTTGCCCAAGGATTACTTTGAGTATGTCAAAGGTCTTGAAAATGAACCCGAGGGCGGAAAGCGGTGTGAAAAATGTTTCAGACTGCGACTTGAATCCTCTGCACGCTACGCAAAGGAACACGGCTTTGATTATTTCACAACCACGCTTACAATCAGTCCGCTGAAAAATGCGCAGTTGCTCAATTCAATCGGTGCAGAGCTTGCCGAGAAGTACGGCATTATGTGGCTGTACAGCGACTTCAAAAAGCGTGAAGGCTACAAGCGTTCAATCATCCTTTCAAAAGAATATGACCTCTACCGCCAAAACTACTGCGGCTGCGTCTTTTCAAAAAGGGATAGTATGCAGAGAAAAAACTAATTAATATACCAAAAGACAAATCCCCGTCAGAATTTCTGACGGGGATTAATCGTGTTTGCAAATTATTTAACTGAGATTAACGCATATTAACTTGGTTGTTTTACACAACCGATTTGAGGTATTCGACAATTTCCTGCTGTGTACTCATTTCAAGCACCTTTGCGGTAACTTTGTCTGCCTCTTCTTTTGTCCATGTGGAAATTATTTTTCTCACATTGAGAACTGACGGAGCGGATACGCTGAATTCTGTGAGTCCGAATGAAATAAGCAACGGAATCATCAGCTTGTTTGCGGCAGCCTCACCGCACATTCCGACTGAAATGCCGTTCTGAACACCGCACTCAATTGTGCGCTTAATCATTCTGAGAACGCTTGGCTGAAGGGGAGAGTAGAGGTAAGACACATCGTTGTTGCCTCTGTCACAAGCCATTGTGTAGCCTGTGAGGTCATTTGTGCCGATGCTGAAGAAGTCTGCCTCTTTTGCAAGCATATCTGCGATAACTGCCGCAGACGCTGTTTCAACCATAACACCAACCTGAATGTTTTCGTTGAAATTTATGCCCATATTGCGTAAATCGGCTTTGCATTCTGCGACAAGCTTTTTGCCCTCACGAAGTTCATCCATAGTTGTGATGAGTGGGAACATAATCTTGATGTCACCGAATGCGCTTGCACGCAAAATGGCTTTAATCTGTGATTTGAAAAGTTCACGGTTTTTAAGGCAATATCTGATTGCACGGAATCCCATGAACGGATTTTCTTCTTTTTCAAGTCCAAGGTACGGAATGTCCTTGTCACCGCCTATATCAAGTGTTCTGATAATCAGCGACTTGCCCTTTAAGATAAGAGCCGCCTTTTTGTAGGCCTCAAACTGTTCGTCCTCTGTCGGAATTGAAGTTCTGTCCATGAACAGAAACTCTGTTCTGAAAAGTCCGACACCCTCGCCGTCTGCGTCAACTGCCTTGACAGCGTCTTCGGGTTTTCCTATGTTGCAGAAAAGTTCATAAACTTCTCCGCTTGCGGATTTTGTTTCTCGTCCCCTGTAATTTTCAAGCTCTTTGCGTTCTGCAAGAAAAGCGTCACGCTTTTTGGAGTATTCTGCAACTGTGTTATCATCCGGATTAACAATTACAGCACCCTCACTGCCGTCAACTACAACTGTGTCGCCGTTTTTCAGGCTTGATGCGACACCCTCAACACTGAGTACGGCGGGAATCTCAAGCGCTCTTGCAAGAATTGCAGAGTGGGAAGTTGTTCCGCCTGTTTCAGTAATAATGCCTGCTATGTTTTCTTTTACAATACCTGCCGTAACAGAAGGAGTAAGCTCCCTTGCAACAAGCACAGTGCCTTTTGGCGCATCGCTTACTTTAATTTCGTTTACTCCGAGAAGAATGCCGAGAACACCGCTCTTGATATCTCTGACATCAGCCGCACGCTGTTTTGTAAGCTCATCGTCAGCTGCCGAGAACATTGCAATAAACATATCGCACATATGCTCAAGAGCAGATTCCGCACATTGACCGTCTGCAATCAGCTTTTCAATTTCACCGCTGAGATACGGATCTTTGATAATCTGAATGTGACCTGCAAGAATTTCTGCCTCTTTTTCACCGGCTGAACTGCGAAGATTTTCTGCCTGTTTTTCAGTATTGTAGCAAAAAGCATCTACTGCTGCCTTAAAACGCTGTGACTCTGCCTCAGTATCTGTTACTGTTCGTGGAGTGTATTCAAGCGAATGTTCTTCAATAAGCATTACCTTACCGATTCCGATACCCTCGGATGCGGCTGTTCCGTGTAGCATAATCTTCACCTCTTGTAACTGGTCTGTCGGGGCCATTATTCGCCAAGACCGCTCTCAATGAGCTGTACTGCCTCTGCAAGTGCCTCGTTTTCGTCAGCACCGTCGCAAATAACTTCAATTTCACTGCCGCACTTGATGCAAGCCGCAATAATGTTGAGGAGGCTCTTTGCGTTGTACTGATTGCCGTTGAATTTGATTGTTACATCACAGCTGTATTTGCCCATAGCTGTTGCAAAAACCGATGCCGGACGCATATGAAATCCCTGTGCATTTGTGAGTACGAGCTCTTTTGATACCATAATAAAATCTCCTTTATAAAATAAATTTGTGTTTTGAAGTTTTGAATCTAATGTCGTGAAAGTTCTTTGAGTTTTGAGGGGTGGCACCGGCTTTTACACCGGTGCCGAGGAACAAAACATTTCAAAAAACGGGTAATAGCAAATTAATTATTTTTTAATCGGTCTTTTGAGAAGTGCAAGCATAAGCATTGAAACTACTGCACCGATTGCAAGAGCAAGGAGGTAGAAATACCATGTACCCTGCATTGTTGCGAATACGAAGATACCGCCGTGAGGAGCCATAAGCTTACAGCCAAAGAGAGCTGAAAGTGCGCCTGCTACTGCAGAACCAACGATACATGAAGGGATAACCTGAAGCGGATGACCTGCTGCGTAAGGAATTGCACCTTCTGTGATGAATGAAAGTCCCATTACATAGTTTACGGGAGCATTCTTTCTTTCTTCGTTTGTCCAACGATTCTTGAAGAATGTGTTTGAAAGAGCGATTGCGATTGGAGGAACCATACCGCCGATCATAACTGCTGCCATAATGATGTATGCCTGATCGTCTGCGTTTGCAAGGTTAAGTGTTGCGAATGCATAAGCTGCCTTGTTGAAAGGACCACCCATGTCGATAGACATCATACCTGCGAGGAGCGCACAGAGCGGAACCATCATTGCAGGGTTAGAGGCAATAGCGTTAAGGCCGTTTGACATACCTGAGTTAATCATACCCATGAACGGGTTGACTGCGCACATTACAACGAGAATACCGCCGAGTCCGAGAAGCGGATAGATGAGAACGGGCTTGATTCCCTCAAGAGCCTTAGGCATCTTATCGCACATTTTTTCAATACCGAGCATTAAGTAACCGCCTACGAAACCTGCGAGCAAGCCGCCGAGGAAGCCTGACGGAACTGTTTCTGCAGCGGCAGGATCCATAAAGGTTGCGCCTGATGTTGCAAGGAAACCGCCTACAAGACCAACGAGAAGACCGGGACGGTCTGCAATTGACATTGCGATAAAGCCGGAAAGGATAGGAACCATAAGGTTAAATGCCACACCGCCGAGTGTCTTAAACCATGCGGCTGCAGGAGTTACCGTACCGAATGCACTGCCAACCTCCTGTGCGTTTACACCGCACGCAATATCAATGAGGAATGCGATTGCGATGAAGATACCGCCTGCTACAACGAACGGGAGCATATGTGATACACCGTTCATAAGGTGACCGTAAGCGCCGCCTCTCTTCTTTGGAGCATCTGCAGAACCGCCTTTGTGATGATATACTGGAACTTCTTTGTTTACAATCTTGTTGATAAGCTCTTCCGGCTTATGAATACCGTCTGAAACGGCACACTGTAAAACGGGCTTGCCGTCAAAACGGGCAAGATTTATTGTGATGTCAGCGGCAATGATGATACCGTCACAATTTGCAATTTCTTCTTCAGTAAGCACATTCTTTGCACCGCCCGAACCGTTTGTTT
>ULTY01010520.1_pt1 | contig 33693 bp, 45 predicted proteins | sample 1958021 | NCBI WGS metagenome assembly ULTY01 (sample SAMEA4835746, study PRJEB28245) | human gut metagenome | biome: gut microbiome; material: fecal sample | place: Denmark | collected 2008 | reverse complement strand
GTTCCGCAGCCAAGATTACCTAGAACAGATGTCAGCATACTATCTATGCTGACATCTGTTCTATTTTTGACCGATATTTTGGAGATCAACAAGCGGATCGCCTTCTCATCCGGTGCCTGGCGGAGCGATTCAAGCCAGGTGGTAATGTTATCCACAGTATAATCCTTTTCGGGCTTTGCATCGCGCAGCACATCGATCTCATCTTTGAGTCGCTGCATCGTTGCACCAACGTCGGCCACAACATCGGCCGGCAAGGCGCCGGAGGAGAGGTTTGCAAGCAAGGCTTCATACTTCTGTTCCCGTTCGGTGATTTGGTCATGAACGGAATCGTAGAAATCTTCCATGCGGTACGCAGCTGACGCCTGGTAGCGTTTAAGTGCCTCGGCAATGGTCAGCTGGTTCTCGGGCGTCAAAAGTTCTCTGAGGTATAATTTTGCGGCGTTATCGATGGTCTCCATGCGTACATTGGGGTTGCCGCAATGGTTCTTGCAATAGTAGTATTGATATTTTCCCGTAGTGATAGCATGCATGGCTGCGCCGCACTCACCGCAGAACACAAGCCGGCTGCACAGGTATGAATTTTTTCGTCCGGTCATCTTCCTGCTACTCATGATCTTTTGCACCTCTTCAAATTGTTCCTTGCTGATGATAGGGGGAATTGCGCCTTCGATACGGATCGCGGAAGGCTTGCTGCGCTGAAGCATCTTTGAGCTTTCCTGCTCCGGGCAATATAAATAAACACCAGTGTATTTTTCGTTCCGCAGGATGTCATATATCTGCTGATACTTGATCGGCTTGCCGCGCTTACCACGCACGCCGGCCGCTGCCATCTCATCCACCAAGGCGGTGAAACCGATGCAGTCCGATGCGCAATTGTACATACGGCGCACATAAGCGGCCTCGAACTCGTTAATGACATACTTCTGATCGACAATGTCGTAACCGAACGGGGCAAGACCGCCATTGTGCAACGCTTTCATGGCGTTCTCACGATGCCCTTTCTTCACTTCGTCAGATAAATCGATAATGTAATATTCGGAGAGGGAGCGCATAAGGGCCTTCATGATAACAGCCTCTTTGCCAGTGCCAAAGTCTTCAGCAACGGCAATAAGCTGAACCCCGTATGAATTCAGCTTGTCCTCATACCGTACATGGTCGCTCATGCGTCGTGCGAAACGGTTGTATTTGTGCACCAGAACCACATCAAAACGCTGTGATTTGGCATCCCGCATCATGCGCTGGAAATCAGGACGGCGGTCGGTCTTCCCCGAAGCGGCACGATCGGCATACACCGCAGAGACAGAATAGCCGTGCGCAACTGCATATTCACGGCAGGCGCGCTCCTGCGCCTCGATGGATTCTTCTCTTTGTTTGTCGGTTGAAAACCTCGCATAAATCACTGCTCGCATAGTAGCTCCTTTTGGCATTTATCTCAATCCACGCTCCCCGTGTGGAGAGCGACAACTGCACCACACGGGGGCGGTTTATGATTAAACTCTACAGCACGAACTCGCTTACCATGCGGCAAATCCCTGCCACATCAGCGCGGCTTACAAACTCCAGCTTAACCTTTCCCAGGCCGGAGAACCAAAGTTCAAGCTCACTATCCAAATCCATAACACCTGCGGTTTCAACAGAAAAAGCCTGCACCTTGCTATATGGTAGGGAGGTGAAGTCTTTTTTCTTCCCGGTGATGCCCTGTACATTGATGGAGATAAGCCGCTTGCTCGTGAACACGACCCCGTCGCGGATTCCCTGGAATGTACTGATGATCTGCTCGCCGTCAACAAGCATGGGCGCAATAAGGGAAGAAAAGCTGTCGTTGGAAACCGGCTTCAGTTTCATGAAACTTGCGTTTTGAAAATCGATCATGGTTTAACCTCCTGCTTATTTTGTTTATTGCACTGCATCTCATGCAGCGGGTTTTGCAACCGGCAGCTCCACTTCAATCTCGGTCGCGAAGTTATCAAACTTCACATAATACGTTCCGTCTTCACTGTATGGCACATGCATCTTGGAATTCAGTGTGGCGCCATCACGCATTTCACCTGCCCAGGTGATATCATCCTCCATGAAGTAGGATGAGCAATTATCGGCCTGTGTGCCATCAGGAAGGAACATGCTAAAATAGAACATGTTCAGTGAATTTGTGGCCCCGCTTTTATTTGTTACGGTAATAGATAAAGCTATAACATCGTGCCCATTAAGCTCGCTGAACTGGTTATCAATCTTTGTGAATTCATACTCTGGTGTAAATGTAATATCAAAGCCATCAAACTCGAATGTGTCACCATATGTAAGCGGCTTTTTCGATTCTGAAGCAGACATGACAGTGGGTGCGGGTGTAGAAGCCGGGACAGATACGTCGCCGGGCGCAGCGGTTCCAGTCGCTTGTGCTGCCGCAATGCCGTCAGCATAGCCTTTGTCGTAGCCTGATTGGTATGCTTCTTTGGCATCGCCGGAACAACCGCTTGTGATGAGCAGAACGACAAGAATGACGGGAATTACCTTTTTCATTGGAATACCTCCATCCATATGTATTAATTTCCCAATGTGGGAACTTTATGTTCTTTTCTGCCTACGCTTAATGAGCTTGAAGATGCCATAGACAATAAGGGCAAGATAGAATGCAATACATACAACAATCAAAGGATACATGCTTTCTAAGCTGTACCCTTCACGCGGAGTGAAAGCAGCACAGGCCATAATAATCACAGAATACACGATGGCCATGATCTTTGCGCCTACGGTAGAGCGCGCATCCGCTAAGATCGGCCATACGCCGATAAAAGGAACAAAAACGATCAAAAGTAGGCGCACTGCTTGTTTATCAGGCTTCCGCATGTCCTGCTGGGGCATCGGGGTGGCAGATTGCGTCGGTGTAGAAACTGCAGACGGGGAAGCGTAAATGTTTCTTGATGTCGGGAGTCCAACTAAATTCGTGCCACAATCTGGGCAACAGTTGGAAAAAGTTTTGCGGCCGCAATTTGGACAATACCTAGGCATGGCATCAGCGGATACACCGCACATGGGGCAATGCGGTGTATCAAATACAGTTCCACAATTCACACATTTGTAAGAAAAAGAGTTTGCTCCACATTGAGTGCAGAACGCAACATTATTGTCATTTTGCGTACCACAGTATTTGCAGACCTTCATGGTGCCTCCATTTCTATATGAGTTTAAAATTATACTTGCCACCGATTCCCACAATTTTGGCACACTGCCTCTGAATGGGCTTTTAATTTCGTTTTGTTATTTGTAATCAGTTATTTTAGACGTTCCTCTATTTGAACCACACCTGCGGGGCTTTCCAAATCGTTATTTACTAAATGTTGAAGTTCATGCTCTATAGCTTCGTATTTCTTTTCATCGGACAAATCTTGATTGAGAACAATGCAGTTTACTTCGGCGAGCCGTTTGCAGAATGCACGAACCCGCATGGGCATTTTTTCTTGCGTTATCCATACATCCAACCATGGGACATATTCGCTCACTCAAGATCACGCTCCTTATTCATGCGCCGAACGATTGCGACCACAGCCTCCAGATCCTCCTTTTCCAATTTTGCTGAAGAAGAAAGAAGAACTCTCATCTCGGGGTTCTTATGGAGATATTCCAACATCTCCTGCGTTTCGTCAGAAGGTTCGCGGCCAAGAAGGAAGTCGACAGATACATCGAAGTAGTCAGCTACTTTCTGGAGCTTATCAGCAGAGGGCGACGCTTTTTCCCATTTGACAATCGTGCCGCTTCCGAAGCCAAGTTCGGCCTCCAGCTTTGGCAAGCTCAGGCCTCTTGTTTTCGCCAACGTTCTCACTCGGTCGCGCAATGTTTCCATATGAATCTACCCTTCAAAATACATGACTAAAATCCTGCGGAATCTGTTGACAAGAAGAATTTAATCCTGTACAATGAAGATGCCGGAGGAAAATGTTCCCGCACAACCGCCAAGTTAAACGTGAACAAGAATCTTTTCATGTTCATTATGGAATATTTTCCTCCAAAAGTCAATCACAAGATATAGGGGGTGACATAGTGATACTCGACAACATTCGTGCGATGTGTGCGAAACGCGGAATATCGACATTTATGCTTGAACGCGAGCTGGGATTTGGAGATGGCACCATCATGAAGTGGAAAACGGCGTCGCCAACTGTCGGCAAGCTCAAACGCGTTGCCGATTACTTCGGTGTAACGGTGGACGAGCTGTTGCGGGAAGACGCAGCCGACCAAGCGGGCTAAGGAGGAAGCATGAACAAGAAGAATTTATGCCCATTTTGTCAGTACGCAGTGCCGCAGAAGAACAGCGGGCTAGGGCTTGTCGACTGCCTATGCAAGGGGTACGGAAATGCACATCAAACGGAATGTGCCAGCTTCCGCGAAAACAGCCGGTTGACAAGCCTGAAGGAGGCTGCCATTGAAGCAATCAAGGCGTTTGACTGTTTAAACGAAGATGGGGACCACTCCAAAGCAGCGTTGCAAAGGGCATCCATCCGGTCGTGCGCCATGCAAGAGGCATTTGCAATCATGATGGACATCAGCTATGACGATGCAGCGGAAATGCTGCGGGAGTGGGCCACGGTCCAAGCGGGCTAAAGGAGGAGAGTACGAGCGTGCAAACAACAATACGCCTACCGGTAGAAGCGGCAGGCGTATGGACGGGAAAAACCGTGAAAGTGTTACATTATCTTTTTGAACGCTGCGTCATGCGCGTCAAGGCGGTCTTCGGCGTGGCCAAGATCATCCCAAATGAACTGCACGTTGGTCTTGATGTCGGAGATGTCTTCCTGCATCTTTGCCTGCCCGGCTTTCAGATCGGCAATGTCTTTGCGCAGATCAGCCTGCCCGGCTTCAAGCGCAGCCTGCCCGGCTTTCAGACCGGCGATGTCCGATTGCATCTGCATGAGAATCCCAAGGATTTTTTCTTCGTTGTTCATGGTGCGGTGATTCCTTTCATATAGTGCTGCCTTTTCCTTCCAGAAAAGGGGACATGTGAACAGAGGAAAGTAGTAGCCTCCATTGAAAGCACGCTGCATGCGTTTGTGGCATCCCGGCGTGCAAGGGCTGCAAATGCGATACATGACGGCGAGCCCCCTTTCGATGGACCGATTTTATCACAAGCAGGGATGGCGGTCAATAACGCCGGGGGTCATCCAAACGCACTTATCCTGCAAATATAGTGGGATTGGGCAAATAAACAAATAAATTGAATTGAAAGGAGAAAACCATATGTCACCCACGATTACAGTACCCATACGCGCGCGTTACGAGATTGTTGAAGGACGGGCGATCCTGAGAGAGGCAGAGTATGCCGAGGTAGATGTAAAGATTATCGCCGAGATGCTATTGAAGGCATTTCGGGTCGATGCAAAGGAGATAGACGAGAAATGAATGTAAGCAACATTTGGGGGTGCGTTTTCAGCTTCACCCTACCGGGCGTGATTCTAGGGATCCTAATCGCCGTTGCGGTCGCACAGGGCGTAGCGGCGCAGCGCAGGGCGGAAAAACGGCGGCAACCGCGCAGGCGGGGGTTATATATTGAGAACATGAAGGAGGCCAGAAGATGAAGAAGTTTGAATTAACAGGCGAAACAAAACTATGGTTTGGCCGAACACTGCACCGCATAAGGGCGTTAGTTGCATTCGGTGATGTCGATGTCGGTGAACTTGGCGGATGGATTGAAAATGAATCCAATCTTGACCAGTCCGGCAATGCGTGGGTGTACGGCAATGCGTGGGTGTACGGCAATGCGTTGGTGTCCGGCGATGCGCGGGTGTCCGGCGATGCGCGGGTGTACGGCAATGCGTTGGTGTCCGGCAATGCGTGGGTGTACGGCAATGCGTGGGTGTACGGCAATGCGTGGGTGTCCGGCGATGCGCGGGTGTCCGGCAATGCGCGGGTGTACGGCAATGCGTTGGTGTCCGGCAATGCGCGGGTGTACGGCAATGCGTGGGTGTACGAACGCAGGGCAATCATGTGGATTTCTGTTATCGGTTCGCGCAATGACACGGTAACGTTTTTCGCATGCAAAGGCGGAATCATCGGCGTAACAGTTGGATGCTTCCATGGTTCGATTGATGAATTTGCGGAAAAGGTTCGTAAAACACACGGTGACAACGAACACGCACAAGCATACATGATTGCAATTGAACTGGCAAAATTGCGTGTTAAAGTGGAAGTGCCCGCCTAGGCGGCAACCTCAGACGAGCACACAAACAATACCTGTGAACCTATTTTATCAGGCCGGGAGGATGAAGTCAATGCGTGCGATCGTAATTAAACCAGGGCAAGCCCGGCCCCTGATCTGGAACTTCGACAGCGTGGAGGCACTCCGGGCAGCTGTGGACGGTGAACCGGAACTGGGGTGGTATAAATCATATGCGGTGCTGTCCTCGGCAGACCCGCATGCAACGCCAAACCGCACGCTGGACGGACGCACATTTTGCGGCACGATTATCATCACGTCTGCCTGCGGGCTTGGGCTTGCCGAAGCAATGGCTCTGCGCGACGACTGTGCGGCATGGCCGCAGGCAAGGTGGGGTGTGGCAAATGGGTAAACCGTACTGGACATGCCCCGACTGCGGGGCGAACCTGGATCCCGGAGAGAGGTGCGATTGCCATGACTCCTGCGAGGAACCGATATGAAATCCTGCCCTGCGGTCGCGCGGTGATCTACATAATGGAGGGCGGCGCGGAGCATGCAACGCTGATCGACGCGGAAGATCTGCCGCGGGTGCTGTCGGTGTCGGGGAAGTAGTATGCGCAGCGGCGGCGGTGGACATTGTACGCGGCGTGCACAATCCGCGAGGCAGGCGCGCGTATGACGATCCGGCTGCACCGGTTTCTGACGGACTGCCCGGCGGACATGGAGGTGGATCATCTCGATCACGACGGGTTAAACAATACGCGGGCGAACCTTCGCATCGTGACGCCGGAAGACAACAAGCAGAACGTCCGTGAAGCCGGATACGGCAGGGATGTGGCTGAACGCTGGTATGAGGCTGGATGCGCCGGGAGCCTGGCGGCAGTGGAAGAGTTCCCGTTTTAATTGAGTAAATCGAAAGGAGCACAGCATGATCAAGATCAATAAGCTTGAAATCGAGAACGTGAAGCGGGTGAAGGCCACCCGCTTTGAGCCGGAGGAAAACGGCCTGACGGTGATCGGCGGGAAGAACGGCCAGGGGAAAACTTCCGTGCTGGATGCGATCACCTGGGCGCTTGGCGGCGAACGGTACCGGCCGTCACAAGCGCAGCGGGATGGCTCAGTCCTCCCGCCATATATCCATGTTGTTCTGTCAAACGGGCTCGTGGTGGAGCGCAAGGGCAAGAACAGCGACCTCAAGGTGATCGACCCGGAGGGTCGCAAGGGCGGGCAGCAGCTGCTAAATGAATTCGTGGAAGAACTGGCGCTGAACCTGCCCCGCTTCATGCAGGCCAACAATCGGGAAAAGGCGGATACGCTGCTTCGGATCATCGGCGTCGGAGACCGGCTGCATGAGTTGGAACAACAGGAGCGCGAACTGTACGCGAACCGCCATGCCATCGGGCAGATTGCGGATCAGAAAAAGAAATACGCGCAGGAGATAGCCTACTACCCGGACGCGCCAAAGGAACCCGTGTCCGCGACAGAGCTGATCCTGCGGCAGCAGGAGATCCTTGCCCGCAACGGTGAGAATCAGCGGAAGCGGATGCGCCTGCAGCAGCTGGAAGGGGAGGCAGCGGAGGTGCAGCGCAAGCTGGATGAGCTGCTTGCCAGGCGGCAGGCGGTGCTTGCGGATCTCGATACCGCCCGGCGCTCCGCCGCAGACCTTGCGGATGAATCCACGGCTGAACTGGAGCAGAGCATTGCAAATGTCGAGCAGATCAACCGCAAGGTGCGCGCCAATCTGGATAAGGACAAAGCCGAAACGGATGCGCTCGCATATCAGAACCGATATGTCGATCTGACCGAACAGCTTGAATCCGTGCGCAAAGCGCGAACCGATCTGCTGCAGAATGCAGACTTGCCATTGCCCGGGCTTTCTGTAGAAAATGGCGAGCTGCTGTATCAGGGGAAGGCATGGGATTGCATGTCCGGTGCGGATCAACTGCGGGTGGCCACGGCTATCGTGCGGCGCTTGAATCCAAAGTGCGGCTTTGTATTGCTCGACAAACTGGAACAGATGGATCTTGATACGCTCCATGAATTTGGCGCATGGCTGGAACAAGAGGGACTGCAGGCGATCGCTACGAGGGTAAGCACTGGCGGCGAGTGCAGCATCATCATCGAGGACGGATACATCGCAGGCGAATGCGCGGCGGAGCCCGCGCCGGCTGTGCCGAACTGGAAGGCAGGTGAGTTTTAATGCAGATCACGCGCGGAAAGATCAAAAGCGCACAAAAGGTCGTGGTTTATGGGCCCGAGGGCATCGGGAAATCCACGTTTGCGGCGCAGTTTCCGGAGCCGCTCTTCATCGACACGGAGGGCAGCACCCGGCACATGGACGTTATGCGCATGGAAAAGCCTTCAAGCTTCACTATGCTTATGGAACAGATCCGGTATGTCAAGGCAAACCCTGGCCTGTGCAAAACGCTTGTGATCGATACGGCGGACTGGGCGGAACAGCTCTGCATGGCGGAGCTCTGTGCCAAAGCGCAGAAAAAGGGCATTGAGGATTTCGGCTACGGTAAGGGATACGTTTACCTTGCCGAGGACTTCGGCCGGATGCTGAACCTCCTCGAGGATGTGATCGGCATGGGCGTTCATGTGACCGTTACGGCGCATGCCAAGATGCGCAAATTTGAACAGCCGGATGAGATGGGCGCATATGACCGCTGGGAGCTGAAGCTGCAGAAGCAGACGGCGCCGCTGCTCAAAGAATGGGCGGACATGGTGCTGTTCGCCAATTACAAAACGTTTGTGGTCAATGTGGACGATCAGGGTACGGCCAAGGGGAAAAACAAGGCGCAGGGTGGCGCACGGGTGCTGTATACGATGCATCATCCCTGCTGGGATGCGAAGAACCGGCACGGCTTGAAGCCCGAGCTGAAGTTTGAATATGCGGAGATCGCGCATTGCATTGAAGGCGACATGCCGCCGCAACCCAAGATTGCCACTGCACCTATGGCGCCGCCGGATCCCATTCCGGAAACCACAACGCCAACACAAACGGCAACGCCGCAGGAAGCGGTGCCGGAAGTAAAGGCGCGGACGATCCCACAAGCACTTTCAGATCTCATGCGCACCTACAACGTACTGGAGCCGGAAATCCAGATGGCCGTGAGCCGCAAGGGGTATTATCCGGCGAATACGCCGATTGAAAATTATGATCCAGGCTTTGTAAATGGTGTGCTCGTGGCCGCATGGCCGCAGGTGCATGAATTGATCAAGCAGATCCGCAAGGATGAAATACCATTTTAACGAACAGAGAGGAGAACAAACATGAGTAGTTTTGACGAAGGTCGTGAATTTGGCTGGAACGATGAGATTGAGAAGGACAGCGACTTCCATGTAGTTGCTGAAGGGGATTATGACTTTGAGGTGCTCAGCTTTGAGCGCGGCCGGCACAACGGCAGCGACAAGCTTCCGCCGTGCAACAAAGCCATTTTGAGCCTGCGCGTTTCATCCCCGGAGGATGAAACGACACTAACGCATAATCTGTTTCTGCACACAAAGACCGAGGGCATGCTCTGCGCCTTCTTCACGGCGATCGGGCAGCGCAAAAAGGGTGAGCGCATCACAATGGACTGGACGCGGGTGGTGGGCTCTCGCGGGCGATGCAATGTTGGCGTGCGCAACTGGACAGGGAAGGACGGAGCGACCAAGGTTTCCAACGAGATCAAACGATTTTATGAGCCCGCGGAAGACGCTGTACCGCGGACATATGAACCCGGAAAGTTTTAAGGAGCAAGGACAATGGCGATGGAGCTAAGACCTTATCAGCAGGAAGCGAAAACGGCGGTTCAGGCGGAATGGGCCCAGGGCCGCCGCCGCACACTGCTCGTATTGCCCACGGGTTGTGGCAAGACCATCGTGTTCAGCAAGCTTATTGAGGATTGCGTGCGGGATGGAGAGCGCGTGCTTGTGCTCGCCCACCGTGGGGAACTGCTGGACCAGGCCGCAGACAAGCTCGCCAAAACCACAGGCCTCGGGTGTGCGGTGGAAAAAGCGGAGGAAAGCTGCATCGGGAGTTGGTTCCGCGTGGTGGTAGGCTCGGTACAGACACTTATGCGGGAAAAACGGCTCGGACAATTCGATCCGGATTTCTTCAATACGATCGTTGTAGACGAAGCACACCACTGCATTTCGGATAGCTATCAAAAAGTGCTCACGCACTTCGATTGCGCGAAAGTGCTTGGCGTAACTGCCACGCCGGATCGCGGCGACATGCGCAACCTGGGGGCGTATTTCGATTCCCTGGCATACGAATACACGCTGCCCAGAGCGATTAAGGATGGGTACCTCGTGCCGATCAAGGCACTTACGATTCCCTTGCAGATGGATCTCACGGGCGTGAGCATGCAGGCGGGCGATTTTAAGGCAAGCGACATCGGAACGGCGCTTGACCCGTATTTGCACCAGATTGCGGCAGAAATGGCGAAGAATTGCCGTGACCGCAAGACGGTGGTATTCCTGCCGCTGATTAAGACAAGTCAGAAATTCTGTACGATTCTCAATGAACACGGATTCCGCGCTGCCGAAGTGAACGGCGGGAGTGAAGACCGCGCCCGCATTCTTGCAGCGTTTGACCGCGGCGATTATAACGTTTTGTGCAACTCCATGTTACTCACGGAGGGATGGGATTGCCCCACGGTGGATTGCATCGTAGTGCTCCGGCCTACGAAGATCCGCAGCCTGTATGCTCAGATGGTGGGTCGAGGCACGCGCCTCGCGGCCGGTAAGGCTGAGCTTCTGCTGTTGGACTTCCTTTGGCACACGGAGCGGCATGAGCTTTGCCACCCGGCGCATCTGATCTGCGAAAATGAGGATGTGGCGCGGCGCATGACGGCGAACATCGAAGCGGCAGGTTGTCCGGTGGACATTGAAGAAGCGGAACAGAAGGCTTCCGAGGATGTGATCGCGGAACGCGAGGAGGCGCTTGCAAAGCAGCTTCAGGAGATGCGCACACGCAAACGCAGGCTCGTTGATCCGCTCCACTTTGAAATGAGCATTCAGGCCGAGGACTTAACAGGGTATGTGCCCGCGTTTGGCTGGGAGATGGGCCCGCCGTCACAAAAGCAAATGCAAACGCTCGAACGTATGGGCATTTTCCCAGACGATGTGGAGTGCGCAGGCAAAGCCGCAAAGCTGCTCGACAGGCTCGATAAGCGCCGCATGGAGGGGCTTACCACGCCAAAGCAAATCCGCTTCCTCGAAGGGCGCGGCTTCCAGCATGTCGGAACGTGGCAGTTTGATGCAGCCAAGAGGTTGATCGACCGAATTGCCGCAAACGGGTGGCGCATTCCGAATGGCATCCATCCAGGCGAATACACGCCTGAGGTAGCGCAGCAACAACGCATTGATTTATTCGACGAGGTATCTTCATGGTAGAGTGTTACGACATCCGCGAAGCGCTGCAGCAGATCGACCCGGCCGGTCTGAATTACCAGGAATGGCTTTCCGTCGGTATGGCGCTCAAGGAAGAAGGTTTCACTGCGGCGGATTGGGATGCGTGGAGTCAGCGGGATCATGCCCGTTACCGTCCGGGAGAATGCTTCCGCAAGTGGGACGGCTTCCATGGACACGGCGCCCCGGTAACGGCGGGAACGATCATCCAGCTTGCAAAGAACCAGGGCTGGCAGCCGCAACGCGCCGAAGTGGATGCGGAACTCGACTGGGAGGCCGCCATCGGAGCGAAGGACGAGCTTATGATCGTCAACCGCAATTGGGTGGAGGGCAAGGAGGTTGACGAACCGAAGGACTGGGATCCGGTGCGGCAGCTGACCACCTATCTGGAGACGCTGTTTGAGGCCTCCGAAAACGTTGGCTATGTTACACGCAGCTATGAAAAGGACGGCCGTTTTCTGCCGGAAAAGGGCTGCTACGACCGTACGGCGGGAAAGCTGATCGAGCTTTTGAGTAAGTGCGGCGGTGATCTTTGCTCTGTGATCGGGGATTACAATTCGGGGGCCGGCGCATGGATCCGCTTCAACCCGCTCGATGGGCACGGTGTAAAGAACGAAAACGTAACGGAGTACCGCTATGCGCTTGTGGAATCGGACGCGATGGAGATCGAGGCGCAGAACGCCATTATCCGCGAACTGGAGCTTCCCGTTGCCTGCCTTGTGCACAGCGGCGGAAAGAGCCTGCATGCCATCGTCAAAATTGATGCGGGTAGCTATGACGAGTACCGTAAGCGCGTGGATTATCTCTATAGCGTATGTCAGAAGAACGGGCTCAAGATCGACAGTCAAAACCGAAACCCATCCCGCCTTTCTCGCATGCCGGGAATCCTGCGCGACGGCCGCAAGCAGTTTCTTGTGGACACCAACATCGGCAAGGCAAGCTATGCGGAATGGAAGGAGTGGATCGAGAGCGTAAACGACGATCTGCCGGAGCCGGAGAGCATGGCAGACGCATGGGACAATCTTCCGGAACTGTCTCCGCCGCTGATCGACGGTGTTCTCCGGCAGGGGCACAAGATGCTTCTTGCCGGGCCGAGCAAAGCGGGAAAGAGCTATGCGCTCATCGAGCTCAGCTGCGCGATTGCGGAGGGACGGCGCTGGCTTGGATGGGTGTGTGCCCGCGGCAAAGTGTTATACGTGAACCTTGAGCTTGACCGGGCAAGTTGCCTGCATCGCTTTCGGGACGTGTACACGGCGCTTCGCTGGCAGCCCAGGCATCTTGATAATATCGATATCTGGAACCTGCGCGGTAAGTCGATCCCGATGGACAAGCTCGCGCCTAAGCTGATCCGCCGCGCGGCGAAGAAGCAATACATTGCCATCATCATCGACCCGATCTATAAAGTTATCACGGGCGATGAGAACAGCGCGGACCAAATGGCGCATTTCTGCAATCAGTTCGACCGCGTCTGCACAGAGCTTGGCTGTGCCGTGATCTATTGCCATCACCACAGCAAAGGGCGGCAGGGGCAGAAGCAAAGCATGGACCGCGCTTCCGGCAGCGGCGTATTTGCCCGCGACCCGGACGCGCTCCTTGATCTGATTGAGCTTGACCTTGATGACGATGTACGCGCTCAGGCTGCAAACAACGCTGCATGCGCTGTATGTGAGGCTGCGCTGCGGGAAGTAAACCTGTTGAACGAGGTTTCACAAGACGATCTGTGCAGCGAAAAAGCGGCCTTACGCGCCTGCAGGGAGCTTTTGCCAGAGGAAGACTGCCTACGTCTCAACCGCGCCGTAGAGGCCGCAAAACGGGCTGCTGAGGCGCGTACAGCATGGCGCGTGGAGGGCACGCTGCGCGAGTTCCCCAAGTTTCCGCCGGTCAACCTGTGGTTCGATTATCCGGTGCATACGGTCGATGCGGGTGGCATGCTGGCAGACCTTACGGCAAATTCGGATGAGCCGCTGTGGAAGAAAGGCGTGCGTAAGCGGCAGAGCGGCGCCTTACAGGAGCGCCGGAGCAAAGAGCAGGAATTCTGCGATGCGGTGGAACGCTGCAACATGGGCGAGCCGCCGACGGTGAACGACCTCGTGGAATGGTATTCCAGCACCGGTAAAAATGTTGCCGAAAGAACAATAAGAGACTGGATAAAAAGATACGGATTCTTTCTTGACAAAAACACAGGAAAGGTCGTACGTGCATCCAAATAGGCAAGCAAAAACGCGGCGGGGAACTGATTTTTTAAGGTTGCCGCCGTGCGGCGGGGAACTGTTTTTTTAAGGTTGCCGCCGTGTTGCGTGGAACTATACCCCTTACGGGGTAAAAACCGCCGCCGCATACGCGTCGTCACGTGTGTACGTGAAGGGGAACGCGTGAAACGGCGCGTTCCCCCCTACGTGACACACATGCCGTGACAAAAATGTTTTTTGCAAAACAAAAATGCACTTTAGTGAGGTAAAGTGATATGATCGAGTTCTTTATGCCGATGGAACCGCCCACGGCAACGCATCAGGAAAAGAGCGTGAGGGTAGTTGGCGGCAAGCCGGTATTCTACGAGCCGACGGAATTGAAAGCGGCGCGCATGAAACTTCGGGGGCATCTTGGAAGACATGCGCCGCAGGATCCTATGCGCGGCCCCGTGCAGCTGTTGGTGAAATGGTGCTTCCCTGTTTGCGGCAGGCATCGCAACGGCGAGTACCGCACCACGCGCCCCGATACCGATAACCTGCAAAAGCTCCTGAAGGACGAAATGACGCATGTGGGCTTCTGGCAGGATGATGCGCAGGTAGCCTCAGAAATTGTGGAAAAATTTTGGGCGGTTACGCCGGGAATCTATATCGCCGTGCGTGAGTTAGGGGAGAAGCCATGAGAACGGTTGCTGATGATATCCGCTTTTGGGCTGCACGCAAAGCGAAAGCGGAAACTCTGCCGGCCCGCACGCGAGAGCGGTACCGGGAAACGTATGAGGCCGTATGTGCACGTCTGCAGACGATCACGGACGCCGTGTTTCGGGACGCTGTCACTGTGATCGATACGGCGTTGGATGTGCAGCGGGTAGAAGCTGCTGCGGCTGTGATGCAGGCGTGTGTAGCGCATGACAATATGGCGCTTGCTGATGCGGTCGCAAAATACAACGCGGCAGGATATGCACCGCTCGGCTTTGTAGAGATAGAGCCGGACGAGCTGCCGGAGGAATGGATAACCCACGGAGGTATGCTATGAAAAAGTACAATCCGAACAATCCACACTGCGAATGCGGCGAAAAGCTCACGCTTCGAACGTCTGCCAGTAGCGCATCCGAACAGACCATTACGGGCATGCGCACCTATGCCGAGTGCCGGGCCTGCGGGCGCAGGTGGACGATTTGGTACGATTTGGAGTGGCGTGAAGTTAAGCGTCTCCCCACGCGGATACGCAAGACCATGCCCGCTGCAAGACCGGCTGCCGTCCGGGCGCCTACCTTGTGCTGGAGGTGCGGTAAAGCTTACGGAAACGGATGTAGATGGTTCCGCAATTACACACCCGTGCCGGGTTGGACGGCTGAGCCGGAAGAACGATACGGGGAAACCGGATATACGGTAATTGACTGTCCGGAGTTTGTGGAAGAGGAAAGAAGGTGACGAAACTTGACCCTTGAAGATCTAAACCGCCTGCGCTTCCTGCGCGATGAGATCCGGCAGTTGGATGAAAAGGCGATGGAGCTGCGCGCACGGGCAGAGCGGTTGACCTCGATCCTCACCGGCATGCCATCCGGATCGCACGACCATGACCAAATGGCGGGGATCATCGCGGAACTGGTGGACAATGAGCGCCGCGCCGCAGAAAAAGCGCTTGCGCTCACACAGGCGTGCGAGGACGCGGAACGCTGGCTGGATGCGCTTCCGGAGCAGCAGCGCCGGGTGATGCGGCTTTACTACATGGACGGGGTGCGGACGTGGAAAGAGGTGGCGGAGCGGCTGCCGTATAGCTATAGCCATACAAAAAGGATTAAAGCCGTTGCACATCAAAAACTTAATCATGAGCCCCAATGAGCCCTTTCTACATGCTAAAATGGTAGCATGAAAAAGTATAGGGAGCGCCTCCATTCCACGGGGCGCTCCATTGCATTTGCGATCCGGCACGCCTGCTCCCGTGCCGGATGATGTCATTCCGCCGGACTGCGGGGAGCGATAGGCTCCCCGTATTCCCGGCGCATGGCAGATTCTGTGATGATCCATTGCTTACCGATGTGCTTGGCGTCAACGCCTTCAACGAATTTCCCGCGCAGGATCGCCTGGCGTAATGTAGCGTCGGAGCGGCCCCAGCGTTGCGCGGCTTCGGCAAGGGACATCAAGCCATCAAAAGGATTTTCATTCATCGTCGTTCCATCTCCTTTCTATGGTTATATTATACTACGATATCGTAGTGGCGCCGAAAGAAAATGGCAGAAAACTCAGAATTTCGGCATCTTCTAGAACGCTTTGCGATGTGAGGAGAAAATGGGGGGAATGTGCTGTGAAAGTATCATGCCCGCGCCGGCAATGAAAATATCGGCGCGGCCAAATGTGCATACGGGTCATTTGCCCGTACAGGGAGGTGAGACCCAAGGATGCCCAGGAAAAGGAACCCGCTGCGGGACTGTGCGCGAAAACTGTGGGAGGCGGACAAGAGCCGTCCGCTCAAATTGATCGCGGAAGAGCTGGGGATCTCGGAAAGCCTGCTTCGCAAGTGGAAGTGCGATGACAAATGGGAACCCTCCGGAAACGTAACGTTACGAAACGCGGAAAAGGAACGTTACGTTACGAAAAAGGCGCTCCGAAAGGTAATGGAGGCCATGGATGACGCAGAGGAGCTTACCGAGAAAGAGAAGGCCTTCTGTCTGCATTACGTCCAGGCCTTCAATGGTGCGTCTGCCGCGCGGCAGGCGGGGTATGAGCCGCGCAGCGCGAAACAGATCGCGTGGGAACTTTTGCGTAAACCGCGGATCCGCGAGGAAGTGCAGCGGCTGAAGGAGATTAAACATGCGGCGCTGCTGTTGGGCGACAAGGAGGATGTGCTGGCGCTGCATTGGCGCATCGCATTCGCGGATCTGAGTGATTTCGTCGAGTGGGGCCGGGCGACGGTGCCGGTGATGGCTATGTACGGCCCGGTGCAGGTGACAGACCCGGAGACCGGTGAGAAAACGCCGCTTTTGCAGGAAGTCAATGACCTAAGGTTCCGTGAGTCTTCCGAGGTGGACGGGCAGCTGGTGAGCGAGGTGAAACTCGGGCGCAATGGCGCCAGCATAAAGCTTGCTGACCGGCAAAAGTCACTCGCATTTTTGGAGCGGTATTTTGAGATGAATCCGATGGACCAGCACAGGAAGGCGTTCGACCTTGCACGACTTGAAATGGAACGAAAGAAGCAGGGCGAAGGGGATGAAGTGGAGGATGACGGCTTCATTGAGGCGCTTCAAAACTCCGTAAATGAGGTGTGGCGCGATGAAACAGAGGGCGATCTTCCGGTTTGAACGATTCAGCCCCCGGCAGTTAAAGATATTGACATGGTGGTGCGCGGAAAGCCCGGCACACAATCATGACGGGATCATTGCGGACGGCGCGATCCGCTCCGGCAAGACATTGTCCATGTCTCTTTCATTCGTCCTTTGGGCAATGAGCACATTTAACATGCAGAATTTCGGCATGTGCGGGAAAACAATCGGCAGCTTCCGACGCAATGTACTTGTTGCGCTTAAGCTCATGCTTCGCGCCCGCGGCTTTCGAGTGGAAGACCGGCGCGGGGATAATCTCCTCGTGGTTCGCCGCAAAGATGCGGAAAACTACTTTTATGTATTTGGTGGTAAGGACGAGCGTAGCCAGGACTTGATTCAGGGCGTGACGCTTGCGGGCGTATTCTTTGATGAAGTTGCGCTTATGCCGCAGAGTTTTGTCAACCAGGCAACGGGCCGCTGCAGTGTGGACGGATCAAAGTTCTGGTTTAACTGTAATCCAGAAGGGCCGGATCACTGGTTTTATACAGAGTGGATTCTCAAACATAAAGAGAAACGGATTTTATATCTTCACTTCACGATGGAGGATAATCCGAGTCTGACAGATCGCATCAAAGAACGCTACCGTGCAATGTACGACGGGGTGTTTTACGATCGCTTTATACGTGGGCTCTGGGTGATCGCGGAGGGGCTGATTTACCGGCAATTCGCGCAAAGTCCGGAGCATTGGCTTGTGGATGGACTCAGCGACGCACAGAAGGCGAATCTGCGCTTTATTTCCATCGGTGTAGACTTCGGTGGAACGCGGTCGCTCACGACGTTTGTTGCAACGGCGGTAATAGGCAATTTCGACGAGATCGTTGTTTACAAGGATGCGCATATCCCAGGCGTGAAAGGCGAGATCGATGCGGAGCGGGTCGCAACGGAGTTTATCCGTTTTTGCCGCACCATCGAGGCGGAGCTTCCGAATGCGCATATTAAATACGCGTTTATGGATAGCGAGGCACAATATCTCATTAACAGCGTACGCAAAGCAGCGCGTGCCGCGGGGCTCGGCGTGCAGATCGGCGACAGCGCAAAGCATGAGATTATGCAACGAATTGTTTGCACGCTGACATTGCTCAACATGAACCGGATGCATATCCTGCGTCGTTGCACGCTGCTCATTGGTGGCTTGAAATCCGCCAGTTGGGACGAGACGAAGAAAAAGGATGTACGCCTTGATAACTTTTCATCAGACATCGACATATTGGACGGCTTCGAGTACAGCTTTGAACGCTTCATGAAAAAGCTCGTGCCGGAGGGGAGGCAGGAATGAATATCAACGCTGTAATCGATATGCTGAACAAGGAGTTTGGCACGAATATTGACGGATCTTATTATGCTTATGTCTCGGAATGGCGGGATTGGTGGGCGGGCAAGTTCAAGCCATTTCACGAATTCCGTGAATGGAGTGGAGACGGAGAAACCGGGAAGCTGATCACGCGCGAGCTTTATTCCATGCGTATGGGTAAGAAGGTTTGCGAGGATTGGGCGAGCATCTTGCTTAATGAAAAAACGGAAATCGTGGTAGAGGATAAAGCTTCATCGGATTTCCTTCAGGGCGAAGACGGCATGGCGGGCGTGCTCGGCGCAAACGATTTTTGGACAAATGGCAATGCGCTTATCGAGCGTAGTTTTGCAACCGGAACGGGCGCTGCCGTGCTGCGTGTGCAGGACATGGCGGTTACAAAGCGCGGAGATGTCGTGCCGGATGCCAGCGCGCGCATTGCGCTTGAGTATATGGACGCGCTGCACATTATTCCGATCACCGTACGGCATGGCAAGGTGGTGGATGTTGCATTTGTCTCCGAGGTTTTGGAGCATGGAAAACACTATATCTACATGGAAACGCATGTGCTTAATAATGGGCGCTACCGCATTCAAAACCGCTACTATGAGGAGGATGAAGGCGCACTCCGCCCGGCAGAGTTGCCGGAAGGCATGAGCTCGGAAATTTTTCTGCCGACGGACATCCCCATGTTTGCGCTTGTGTCGCCGCATATCTCCAATAACGTGGAAGCGCGGCCTGTGGGGCTTGGCCTTTCCGTGTTGGCCAATGCCACCGATCAGCTCAAGGGCGTTGATCTTGCCTATAATAATTTCAATCGGGATTTCAAGCTCGGAGGCAAGAAAGTGTTTGTGGATCGCAGCATGCTCCAACACGATAGATCAGGTCGGCCGGTCACGCCGGACGACGTTGCACAACAGCTCTTTGTGGCGACGGGGGATGGAGACCTTGATGCGGACGGCGTGAAGAAGTTGATTCAGGAATACAACCCTGCGCTGCGTGTCGCCGAAAACAAGGACGGCGTACAGGCGCAGCTTGATTACCTTTCCTTCAAATGCGGCCTTGGCACAAAGCATTATCAATTCAACGGTACAACAGTTGTTACGGCAACGCAATACACGGGCGATAAGCAGGAACTTGTTCAGAATGCTGCAAAGCATTATCTTTCTGTGCAGCGTTTCTTGCAGGAGCTGGTACGCGCAATCCTTTGGGCGGGCAAGACGTTCCTGGGTGCTACGGTGAACCCGGATGCAAGGGTCACGGTCAATTTCGAGGACGGATATATTATTGACAAGGAATCCGAACGGGAGCGTGATCGGCAGGATGTACGCGACGGGCTTATGCAGCCTTGGGAATACCGTGTGAAGTGGTATGGGGAAACCGAGGCAGACGCAAAGGCGATTCTCGAAGAGCGGGAGAACGACGACGATATGATGGGATTCGGAGGCTTGGAATGAAAATACCGAATGAAGTAAAAGTTGGTGGCATTACATATGCGGTAGAAACCGTCGAGTTTCTGCGCAAAGGCACAGACGGATTTTGCGCAGAAATAGACTATTGCGATTGCAAAATCAGGCTGACAAAATCCGCAGATGCCAAAATGATGCGGGATTTTCTGCACGAGTTAGTCCACGCGCTTTTTGATCAATGTGGCTATATCAACCATGACGAAGAAATGATCGATCGGCTTGCAGCGGCCCTGCATGGCGTTATTGTGGACAATCCTGCTTTGTTTGAGGAACCCTGATGCTTACGCCGGAATATCTTGCGGCGGCGCCGGACACGCTTGTACAGCTTTATTCCGCGGCGGAACTTGATATCCTCTGCAACATCGCGCGGCGCATCAGCCGTTATGATTTCTTCATTCCTGCCGCCGCATGGCAGGTGCGTAAGCTGCAGGCGATGGGGCTCTGCTATGAGGAGATCATGTCCATCCTTTCGCAGATCACGCGCAGGTCGCGGCCGGAGATCGAGCGGCTTGTGAAGGAGGCGGGAATCGAGACGCTCCGTGCAGACGACGCCGTTTATAAGCGGCATGGGCTGAACCCTCCGCCCGTTGGCGCAGCGCCGGAGTTGCAGCGGATCCTACGCAACGGCATCGCGCGCACGGAAGGCCTGTTTCAGAACCTTACGCGCACGACGGCACAGACCGCAACGCAGCAGTTTGAACATGCGCTCGACCGGGTCTGGATGCAAACGCAATCCGGCGCTTTTTCTTATACGGAGGCGATCCGCAATGCAGTCCGCGCGCTTGCGGGGCAGGGCATACGCTCCGTATCTTATGCAGGTAATGGCCGCAAACGGACAGAAACGCTGGAGGTTGCAGTACGTCGTGCGGTGATCACGGGCGTGAACCAAACGGCGCTTGAACTGCAGCTTGCTCGTGCGGATGAAATGGGCTGCGATCTTGTGGAGGTCACGGCCCACGAGGGAGCGCGCACAGGGGAAGGGGTCGCAAATCACGCGGGGTGGCAGGGCAAGGTATACAGCCGTTCCGGCATGAATCCCAAATATCCGCATTTTGTCACGGCAACGGGCTTTGGAACGGGCGCGGGCCTTGGAGGGTGGAACTGCCGGCATTCCGCTTTTGCCTATTTCGAGGGAGACCCCCGCACGTATACGGACGAACGTCTTCGTGAGATGGTGAAAAAGACTGTGGCTTGTGATGGCGAGAAAATGAGCGTCTATGAGGCCACGCAAAAACAACGCTACATTGAGCGGCAGATCCGGCACTGGAAGCGGGAATTCAAGGCGTTGGAAGCCGCCGGTCAGGATCCGCATGAGGCTGCAGTGAAGTTGCGTAAATGGCAGAGCACAGAAAAAGACTTTGCTGCGCAAACCGGCCTGAAGCGTCAAAGCGAGCGCACGACAGTATACGGTTTCGGACGTGAAACGGCGGTGCGGGTACGGACATCTGTTGATAAATACAGCCGGATTCGGTATAATAATAACGGTACAATCGTTGTTACAGACGATTGGAAAAATCGTGCGAAGCCGTCCATTCCAAAGGCATACCGGCCGTTTGCAGTGTTGGAAACAAAGACGGAATACCGCAACGGGATTACGCAGATTGACCGGACGATTTATGATGCGGCAGGGAAAATCGCAATGCAGGTTCATTCTGGACCGCATAGCCGCCCGGACAAACATCCGTACGGCATACACGGCGAACATGCGCACACCTACATTTGGGGAGCGGATGAAACGCTCATAAGCAGAGAACCGCGCGAGCTCAACGAACATGAACGAATCGCGCATAATGATATTTTGGGAGGTGAAGCAAATGAACGAAAATGATATTGCTCTATTCCTTCGCATGAACGAGCCTGTGTTTGAGATCGGCGGGAAGCAGTATTCGGTTTGCGCTCCTTCCAACGGGTTTTCCACATGGGATTCAGATGGAAACATGTTTGATTTTACCACAGTGCACGAATTGCTTGAGCGTTGGATCGTGGATGGAAAGCCTTTTCGTGAGATTGTCGCAACCATCATGCAATAACTGATTTTTTTATATAAAAGGCACCGTGCAAAAGGCACTGTGCTTTTTGTTATGCCCAAAACCTGTTTACGGCATAAAACTGCGCAGGGAGCCGACGGGCGAAAAACGGAATTATGGCCGACGGGCCTGAAACGGAGGAACTCAATATGAGGAAAAACGACGTCGTAAACCATATGAATCTTCAGCTCTTTGCGGAACCTGCACCGAGCAGCGATCCTGCCCCGCAGGCCACTCCCGTACCGAAAGGCGGCACGCCTGCTCCTCAGCCCGCCGCATCGCCTGAGGCGATTGCAGCAGCGATTCTCTCTGCCGTTGAGGTGCGTACCAAACGCGCCGAAAGTGGTGTGGTCAAGTCTATGGCCGATCAGTATGGCATGACGGATGCGGAAGTAGCCGAGATCCTTGAGGCGGAGCGGCGGAAACGCGCCAGCCAGCTTTCTCCGGAGCAGCAGAAGATTGTTGATGGGCAGCTTACTCGCGCGAACAATTTGCTGATCGCTGCAGATGTAAAATCCGTCGGCAGTGCGATGGGCCTGATTGACGCAGAAACAGCGCTTTTGCTTCTTGACCGCACGAACGTGAAGGTAGACGAAAAAGGCGCGGTATCAGGCGTAAAAGAGGCGCTTGAAGCGCTTAAAACGGCAAAGCCCTATCTGTTCGGAGCACCGGCTGCCGCATCGGGTGGGGAGCCCGTCGTACGCATCACAAGCGGCGGGGCACACGGAGGCGGAGCGGATCCGGACTATTCTAAGATGTCCGACGAGGAGTATTACAAGACGATTTTCAACAAGAACAAGTGAGAGGAGATAACAAATGTCCAATACGTTTCTTACGATTCAGAACATTGCGCGGCAGGCGCTTCCGCGTCTGATCGACAACCTTGTGTTTCCGAACCTGATCCACAAGGATTATTCCGAAGCTTTTGGCTTCCAGGGTGATACCATCCAGGTGCGCAAGCCTGTCGTTTATGAGGCAAAGGAGTTTGACCAAACGGCAGGTGTGACCGCACAGGACGTGAAGGAGGAGAGTGTCCCCGTAAAGCTCGACCATCTGGCAACCGTTGACATCGAGTTTACCGCAATCCAGCGCGCCACCAACGTGGACGGCCTGAACCGGCTGTTCCTGGAGCCCGCAGCGGTTGCGCTCGCGGAGAAGATCAATGCGGACGGCCTCGGCCTTTATGCGGATATACCGTATTTCGGCGGCACTGCAGGTACAGCGCCGGGCACGCTTTCCGACTTCGCAACGGCGCGCAAAATTCTCAATGCCAATAAGGCGCCGCTTCCGATGCGCCGTGGTGTATGGGATACGGAGGCGGATGCGAAGTTTGTGGCACTTGACAGCCTTGTGGAATGTGACAAGGCTGGAACGAACCGCGCTTTGCGCGAGGGCGAGATCGGCCGCGTGTATGGCATCGACAACTATACGTCCCAGGCGATCAAAACCCACGCCACCGGCGCAGCCGGCGCACCGCTTGTGGACAATGCCGGCGGTTATGAAAAGGGCGCGACCACTATTCATGTGGACGGCCTGACCGCAGCCTTTGCGGTAGGTGATGTGTTCACGCTTGGCGGGCATCAGTATGTTGTGACTGCGGCGGGTGAACTTTCCACCGCAGATCAGGATATTACAATCTATCCTGCGCTTAAGGCTTCTGTAAAGGATAACGATGCACTCACCGTGGCGGCAAGCCATACGGCAAATCTTGTATTCCACGAGAATGCCTTCGCGTTTGTCACGCGCCCGCTTGCCGTCCCTGCAGGCGTAGAAGCTTACGTAACTTCCTACAACGGAGTGACCATGCGCGTTGTGCGCGGCTATAACATGCAGTATAAAAAGGAGATGCTCTCCATGGATGTGCTGTATGGCTACAAGACGATGTACCCGGAACTTGCCGTGCGCTATCTCGGCTAAGGAGGGTGCAGCAATGGCTTACGCGGATTACAGCTACTACGTGATTAATTACGGAGGAACGAAGATCTCTGAAGCGGAGTTTCTGCGCCTGAGCGAATTGGCGTCCGCGTATATCAGCCGTGCGCTGCACGGACATCCTGCAAAGGTGGATGTTACGGACAATATGCGCACCTGTATGTGCGCCGTTGCGGATGTGCTTGCACAGGCAGAGGTTGGGGGCGAGGTGCTCAGCGCCTCGAATGACGGCTATTCGGAAACGTATGCGGCCAGCGGAAAAAACACCTATGGCCGCATACGGGAACTGATTGAGCTATACCTTTGGGACTGCGGCAGATTGTGCCGCTGGGTGTAATTCGATGCTAATGTGCAATCAAACAGTGACGCTGGTCCGCCTTGAGTACGATGAGAGACAGGATACGGAACGGTATGCCTGTACCGTTCTTGATGGTGTGAGCTGGTACGGCGCGAAACGAATCGCAAAGGATGCGAACGGTCGGAAAGCGGCGAATGAATACAGGGTGCGGATCCCTGCGGCCACAGCAGACGATGCGGGCATTACTCCAGAACGAGGCGATATTCTTGTGCTTGGTGCAGTAGCGTCCGTTTCGTGCATTAAAGATGTTTCTGCGTATACGGGCTTCGTGGTGCAAATTGTGTCCGACAACCGCCGCGGCAGGTTCCAGCATTGGGCGGTGAGTGGAGAATGAAGCTGACGTATAATTCAGAAGTCCAATTCGACGCACGACAGATTATTCGCCTTCGAGGACTCGATGGAGAGGCGCAAAAGCAGCTCGTACATGCAGTTGCCAGGATGTGCGATGCATACGTACCGCTACGAAGCGGCCCGCTGAAAAACACTGTGCAGGAGCTGCCGGACGGGCTGCTTTACAATACGCCGTACGCGCATTATCAATATGTCGGAATCCTGATGGTGGGTGAAGCGCCAAAACAGTATACCGACATTCCGTTGACTTACAACGAGGCGCCAATGCGCGGGGCGGAATGGGATAAGCGTATGTGGGCTGACCATGGAGATGAGATCGTGGATGGCATTGCAGCGCGCGTAGGAGGAAAACGGGAATGAGTATCATCGAGGCGGTACGCAGCTTTTTGCGTACCTGCCCGCTTTTGGCGGGCGAACGCCTGAACGTGGATTTCTTACCGGAGGAAGCAAAAACATATTCCATCGATGTGGTTCCGTGCAGGGCGATCCTGGAGGAATACATCGACGGGAGCAGTCTCCGACAATTCCTGTTCGTGATTTCAAGTCGTGAATTTCACGGGCAGGAGTTAAAAACAAATGTTGGCAACCTTGCGTTTTATGAGCAATTGGGCGACTGGATGGAAGCACAGAGCCGCGCGACGATTCTGCCTGCGATGGCGTTTGGAAAGCGTGCGGATAAAATAGAAGTCCTAACATCCGGCTATGCGCTTAGCTCGGACGCAAAAACCGCACGATATCAAATTCAATGCCGCCTGGTCTATGGCCAGGCAGAATAGGAGAGAACATGAAGAAAATCAAGAGAAGCCTGTTCAAAACGTTTATAGACACCACACCCACAGGGGAGTCATCTACTTATAATCTGCTGGGCGTAAACGTGTCCGAGCTTTCTGTGGATTATGCGCCGCAATCCGAATCGAGCGTGGATATTGTGAGCGACAGCGCGGATACCGAAATCACATCCTATCAACCCACGGCGGGCGTAAGCGCTGTTGCAACGGAGGATGATCCGGTTTTCGAGTTTGTCAACGGGCTCCGGCGGTCCCGGGCGGTTCTGGACGATGCATGCACAAGTATCGTAAACGTGGATCTGTACGATCCGGTCACGGGTTTAGATGGCAGTTACGTGGCGGAGAAACAGGACGTATCCATTCAGATCGACAGCTATGGTGGCGCGGGCGGTGAATCGTTGAAGATCGAGTATACCATCAACTACCGCGGCGATCCCGTGAAAGGAACGTTTGCCGTGGCAACCAAGGCTTTTACTGCGGACACGTGATAGCGGCGGGGCGTTTGCCCCGCTTTTCTGATAGGAGGACAGCATGAATGGATTTCGAATCGACACCGGCGTAAAGCGGATTGAGGTAAATGACGCCGGAGAATACATCGAACTGCAGCTTGGAGACGCATCCCTGTTTGAACATATTTCCGCGTTCATGAGCGAGATTCAAAGCAAATCGCACGAACTTGCTGCACGTATGAAGGAAGACGGCTTTGAAGCGGACGCTTTCGCCGCCTTCTATGCCAAGACGCATACGGAGCTGATGCAAAAGGTAGACGATTTATTTGGACCGGAAACCTGCCGCAAGGTGTTTGGAAATATTGTGCCCGGCACAGATCTGCTCATTCAGTTTTTCGAGGCGTTGATGCCCTATTTTAAGGAGCATGCGAAGGCGCAACAGGAGCGGCTCGGAAAATACAGCGCGGAGCGTACCGGCGGTGCGTAATATCCTGTTGGATGCTTTGCCGGATCAGTATCAGGGGTGGCTGATACGAACAGATTTCCGCATCGGCGTGCAGATTGCGCAGGCATTTGAGGATGTGGATTTAACCACGCAGGAGGCGTATGCAACGGCGTTGCGCTTGTTATTTGGACGGAGTGTGCCGCCGCCTGAAATCGCTATGGCAGCGCTGCAATGGTTTATGCGCGGCGGCAAGGAGCCTGGGGCATCCGCCGGAGCCGGGAGGAAGGAGACGGCGCGCGGGTTCGATTTCGATTATGACGATGGGAGGATCTATTCCGCATTCCGCCGGGCATACGGCATAGACCTGCATCGGGAACGACTGCACTGGTTTGTATTTCTGCACCTTATGGGAGATCTCGGCGACTGCGCGCTCACACAGATCGCGCATTACCGCACGGCGGATCTTTCCAAAATGGGCGAGCAGGAACGCAAGGCATACGAGCAAATGCGCAAGCGCTATGCAATTCCAGAGGCGATTTCACAGGAGGATCAGCGAGTGATCGCTGAGTTTATGGCACAATTGGAAGGGGGATAACGCATGCCGAACGGAGGATATGACGGATCCATTCGCATTAAAGTTGACGCGGAAACGGATCGCGCCATGACGAAAATCCAAAACCTTGAGGCAAAGCTCAGACGGCAGACGGAGGCAATGGATCGTCAGGCGAACCGCGTTAGCGACTTGAAAGCCAAATATGACAAGCTTGCTTCCGGGGACGTTATGCCAAGATCCCTCGGTGCGATGGAACGCAAACTTCAGGATGCGCAGCGTGAAGCTGCCGCACTTGAAACGAAGATGCAGGAGCTTGGTACGCAGCAAGAGTTTGCACTTGGCGTGGGAGATACTGGGCGGTCGAAGGCGTTGGAGCTTGAAATTGAGCGGCTTGGACAACAGCTCATTACAGCAGAAGACGCCGCCGCGAAATTACGCGGGGAGATCGATGCGATAAAAATGAATCCGGCAAGTTCAGAAGAGGCGCAGAAAGTCAAACGCGATTTTGAAGCAGCCGAGCGCACTCTTGTCCGCATGCGCGACGAAAGCGCACGAACCGGAGAAGCGCTGCGGCGCACGATCACCATACAGGCGGAAGAAACCGGGAAAAAGTTGCAAACGCTTTCCCAACGTGCCAAAACGGCGCGCGACAGCGTGCAGAGTATGGGAAAAGCCTCAAAGGGACTTGGCATTCTTAGCGGGAAACTCGGCGACATTCTGAACCGCCTCAAAAACATTGCAATTTCCGCGCTCGTGATGTCCGCAGCATACAAGGGCTTCCGTGCTTTGGCGGACTACTTATCCGGCGCTGTGAAAGCAAACAGGGAATTTTCCGCTTCGCTTGCGCAAGTTAAGGGAAATCTGCTTACGGCATTTCAACCGATTTACAATGCGATTATGCCGGCGCTGAATGCGCTGATGAGCGCGGTTGCCCGTGCCACAGCTTACATCGCGGCCTTTGTGAATATGTTATTTGGCAAGTCTGTATCGGCCTCAGCAGCGGGCGCGAAATCACTCTATGCGCAGGCAAAGGGCTTTGGGGCAGCGAGCAAGGCGGCAAAGGAAGCAGGGAAGAGTTTTGCAGCCTTCGACGAAATCAACCAGCTCATTATCGATGAGGAGGAGGGTGGCGGCGGAGGTGGCGTGGAAATGCCGGAGTTCGGCGATACGGCCGACATGTCGGGCCTGCTTGGCCTTTGGGAGAAGCTCAAAGGAGTGATTCAGGAGATTGCAGACATCTTCATGACCGGCTTTTGGGAAGGTTTCGGGGAGTTTGATTTCGCACGGCTTAACACGGATTTGAAGAGTATTGGGAAGACATTGCTCGACATCTTCCTTGACCCAGAAGTGCAGCGTGCGGGACGGCGGCTTGCTGAGTCCATTATCAAGAACCTGGGGCGCGTGGTTGGCTCTGCTGCTTCGATCGGCCTTAGTATCGTGCAGGCGCTTGTAGGAGGTATCGAAGAGGAACTGGCGAACCGGTCGGAAGATATCAAGGGATGGATTGTCCGCATGTTTGACATTTCGGAAGACATTGCAGACATCAGCGGAGGCTTCTGTGTAGCATTGGCTACGATTGCGGAATCCTTACGCAGTGAACCCGCTCAGGGAATTATAGCTGCGCTGCTTGATACTTTTGGGACGGCGGTTAGCGGTGCGAGCGAGATCCTGCTAGGCCTTGGACGTGATGCACTCAATCTAATCGCCCAACCCATCATAGACAACCAAGAGGAATTCAAAACTGCTTTTGAAAACACGTTTAGGGCGTTGGAACCTATTGCGCAAGGCTTTGCAGAAATCATAGATGGAGCTTTTTCGGGCATCCGGGATGCATATTACGAGCATGTAAAGCCTACGTTGGATGAGATTGCAACCGGGTTGAGCGAAATCGTAAACCAAGTACTGGGGTACTGGAACGAGTGGATTGCACCGGTGCTGCAGGACATTGGAGATCGATTCAAAATGGTCTCGGAGAATTATGTTGCGCCCGCGTTTAACCGAATCGGTGAGGTGGTAGGAAAGATCGCTGAACTTGTGCGTGAGTTTTGGAATGACTGTCTGAAGCCACTCATCTCGTTTCTTGTCGATGTGCTTACACCAGTCGTCACAACAGTCGTAGATTATGTGGGCGGATTGGTCAATTCATTTTTTCAGATGTTTGGCGGCATATTCGATGGAATTATGGATATCCTCAGCGGCCTGATCGACTTTTTAAGCGGTTTATTCACAGGCGATTGGGAACGTGTTTGGGAAGGCTTAAAAGAGATTGCAACGGGTGCGTTAAACGCACTTATAAGCGTATTTGAAGGCGTGATAAACGGCATAATTGATGGGATCAATGCCGTAATTGGCCTAATAAACAACGTTACGGGTACAGCAGGGGATGCGATTGGAGTAAATCTGAAAATACCGAAAATTGGTGCAGTAGATCTTCCCCGTCTTGCTTCCGGCGCGGTGATCCCGCCGCGGCAAGAGTTCATGGCAATCCTAGGCGACCAGCGCAGTGGAACGAATATCGAAGCGCCGCTTTCTACCATCGAGGATGCAGTACGCGCTGTCCTTGCTGAACAGGAAGGCGGACAGCAGCAGGATATCACAATCAATTTCACGGGCAATATGGCGCAGCTTGCACGCGCTCTGAAGCCGCATCTGGATGCGGAATCGATGCGGCGTGGCACAAGTTTGGTTATGGGGGTGAGCTGATGGCAGCATTCATGGTTGATGGCGTGGCCTACAACGTTGCAGTGACCTCGTTCAAACGAAAGTTTTCTGTACTGGACGGCAAAAACGCCGGGCGCACGATCGACGCGCGCATGCATCGGGATATTCTCGGTACGTTCTACAACTATACTTTGGAACTCGACACAAAGGATTTGAATCGGGCACAGTATGACGCGCTGTATGAAGTGCTGAGCGCACCGGATGACTCGCATGCCGTGGTATTGCCTTACGGGCAAACGACACTTGCTTTTGATGCATATGTGACTTCCGGTGAAGATACACTCGTGCGAATGACGGACAAGGGGAACTATTGGAAGAGCCTAAAGGTAAACCTCATCGCCATGGCGCCGCAAAGGACGTGACGGCATGGCGAAAAACTACATTGTCTACAATGACACATCACCCAATGCAAAACGGGAATGCACAATGCAAATGGCGGCGCTGCTGCCATTTGCAGGCGTTGAGGATCTGAAGCTGGACGAAATCAGCGTGCCTGAGATTGCGACTCTTGAAACAAACTTCTGGATGCTCTCAGGCACGATGGGCGTGCTTCCTGCCGCACCTGAGGAAAATGACTGGGGGGCCTGGAGCGTCGCGCAGACGGGGGAGGATTGCAAATTTGATGTTCCACCCGTGCTTACAATCTCTTTTGACGATCTGCGTTCTAGTGTAGGCATCAGCTTTGAATTTGGTGGGGACTGGTGTAATGACCTCACGATCCAATGGTTCCGTGGTGCGGTTCAAGTCGCAAGTGAAGATTTCGCGCCAGACGCGAGTACATACCTCTGTGCGAGGGAGGTGGAGTACTATGATAAGCTCATCATCACATTCCGGGGTATGGTACAGCCGCACCGCTTCCTGAAGCTCCAAAGTATATCCTTTGGTACGACACGGACGTTTTCAGACGGTGCACTCAACAGCCTGGACATTTATTTCGGCGGCTCCCTGGCAGGAACCGATCTTGAGGTTTCCACCATGAATATGGTGCTCAAAACGCGGCAGGCGATCCCGTTTCTGTTTCAACGACAGCAGAGCTTTCAGACGTACCACGCAGATACGCTTGTAGGCGTGTTTTACCTTGATAAGGCGGAGCGCATGTCTGCTGACACATGGGATGTTTCCGCCATAAATGCAATCGGCGTGTTGGACGAGTCAACCTATCTTGGCGGCGTCTATTCCGGCATGCTTGCGGGAATCCTGATTGCCGATATTCTTACGAACCATGCACATACTGTTTCAAATGACATTGCGGGCATTCCGATCTATGGATACTTGCCTGTGTGCACGCGGCGTGAGGCCTTGCAACAGGTTCTTTTTTCAATTGGTGCTGTGGCATATACCGCATTTGTCGATCAAATCATGATTGCGCCGGCATCAAGTTCGATGGATCGCATATATACTGCACAAAACACCTGCATCGATCCATCCATCAAGTATGAGATCCCGATCACGGGGGTGGAGGTGATCGAACACAACTATTCTCCAGGCGCGGAGCGCAGAGAACTGTTCTCGGATGCACTGTCGGCCGGAATCCACATTGTGCTGTTCAGTGCGCCGGCCGCAAGTCTTTCCATAAGCGGGGGAACGTTTATAGCATCTGGGGCGAATTATGCGAAGGTAATGGTGGCAACTGCCGGTACAGTCACGATTACAGGGCTTCCCTATGAGGATCATACCAAGTCGGTAACAATCACGAACCCGACGGTGCTGCCAACGGATCTCGAAAACATGCCTCGCGTTACGGATGCGACACTTGTTAGCGCAACCAATTCGGCTGCGGTGGCGCAGCGCCTTTACGAGTATTATCAGCGGCGCAGATCCGTATCCGCAGAATTGATTATCACGACGGAGCACCCAGGGGCGAAGATCAGCCTGCCGACGGGCTATGCGGGCAACCTGACCGGCCACGTGAAAAGCGTGGACATCAGTCTGTCATCTAATATGCGCGCTGCGGTGGAGGTGGTAGCGGAATGACGGCATATTTCGGGCAAGCGGTATACGGTGCGCCTACGAAGTACGGCGACGATTTCATTACGGATAGAACCGTAGCGGACGTTGCTTCCGCCGCGGAGACGGCCGCAGACATCCGCGCAAACGGCTTTGCCGCACTAAGCGAGGCGGAGCGCCTTGCCTGGCTGCGCGGGCTGAAGGGATGCTATAACGTCCGCGACATGCGGAGGGTCAGCAGCGCAATCAAATCCCTTGCGCCAAACATTTCCGTGCGTACGGACTGGAAGCGGGACGAGGTACCCGGAGCAGCCGACCTTGATGAATACCTTTCAGCGGTACGCAGTGTGCAGGCGATGTACAACTACTATCCCGGCCTGCAGAACGCAAGTATTTATGGGGCCGCGCTATATGGATCGGCAACGTACCGGGCACAGAGCCTTGGCGTGCTTGCGCCGCCTGCGTCCATGGCGAACCTTGACTATGACGGAGCAAACCGCATTGAACTGATCCTGCAAGGCATTTACGATCAAGAATACGGAGGAAATGATGGGACTTAACTGGACAAATAAACAAGACCTTGTTGATACGATTCTTGCGGCCGATGTGAATGCATTGGCCGCTGCGATTATTGCGTTAGAAAATGCATCCGTAAAGGTGCATGCCTCCACACATGCCACAGGTGGAGGTGACGTGCTCACGCCTGCACAGATCGGCGCAGCGGCATCGGTATCCAAAATCACCCCCGCGGGCGGCACAGTAAACCTAACCCTCTCGGACAACACCGAATACCGTTTTTCTTCCGCTGTGACCTCGCTTACGCTGACCTTCCCAACAGGGAACTTTGATTGCTGGCTTCGGTTTACCACGGGCAGCAGCATAACGGTGAATTTCCCATCCGGAACGAAATATGTGGGCGGTGCGCCGACCTTTGAAGCATCTAAAACCTATGAGATGTCAATCAAGGATGGTTCTGTAATCTGTGCGGAGGTGACGACCGAATGAGCTATTGGATGGCTGTACGTAGACGGTTTGCAGCGGCAGCGCTTGCGGCGATTGACATTGCCGCGCTTGTCATCACATACACGGGCAACATGACGGACGAGATCGTCACAATGGGGGACGGAAAGCAATACCGGCTGCTGACGCTTATAAGTTCCGGCACGTTGAGCATCGCGCAAGAGGTAAAAGCGGATGTGTGGCTGTGCGGCGGTGGGGCGCGTGGCGGCAGCGGTAGCTATCCGCAGTATAACTCTGGCGGTGGCGGCGGATATGTTAATTCATCATCTGGGCAGACGATAAAAAACGTTGTTGCAGTAGTTGGCGCGGCGGCGGGAGCAAGCAGTTTCGGCGACTTGACCGCGAACGGCGGCAGCGGTAAAAACGGTGGAAGCGGCGGCGGTGGCGGTTACTATGCAGATGGCGGCACTGGCTCGGGTGTTTCCACATATCCGTTCGGTGATACAACGTATTTTAGCGGAAAGCCACATTGCGCTGGCGGCGGTGGAGGCGGGACTTATGAATACGATGAGGCACGGGACGATGCCGGAAAAGACGCATACGCATGTGGAGACGGCGGAAACGGAGGCACGAACGGCGGAAGCGGTGAAAATGGAGATCGACAAAGAGTCTGGATGCCAACCGCTGAATACGCAGGCGGCGGGAAAGGCGGAACGTATGGCGGAGGAAATGGCGCGTATTGGAACTTTTCGTATTTTAACAGTACAAATGCCACAGCTTATGGCGGCGGCGGTGGCGGCGCTGTAGAAAATGATTTGGATAACAAATACGAAAAGGCTGGTTCAGGCTACCAAGGTGTTATCTACGTCCGAATCCCGTTGAATCAAAAGGAGGCAGCATGAAATACGCAGTAGTAAAGGAAAACGCAGTTGAAAACGTGATTGTGGCAGACGAAGCGCAGAAGGCAGAACTGGAAGCCGCGCTCGGCGCGGAGCTTGTGGACGCGCAGCCGTTCAATCTGCAAATCGGTGATATGCGCGTTGGCGCAAACTGGACGCGCAATCAGGACGGGGAGCAGATTGTGCTGACCGGGCAGCCGACATATGACGAACTGATTGCACGATTGGAAGATGCGGAGGCAGCGCTTGCGCTGCTTGGCGTGGAGCCAGAGGAAGGGGCATAACATGGGCAGATGGTTAGACAGTGCGCGTGCAGTACGCGCGGCAATGGACTTGGCAGGCGCACAGCTTAATGATGCTGTCGCGCTGGACGCAATGGCGATTTATCCGGCGTGGGAGATTGGCAAGGCGTATGCCGTAAACGACCGCAGACGGTACGGCGATTTTCTGTA
>ULTY01016410.1_pt1 | contig 35222 bp, 26 predicted proteins | sample 1958021 | NCBI WGS metagenome assembly ULTY01 (sample SAMEA4835746, study PRJEB28245) | human gut metagenome | biome: gut microbiome; material: fecal sample | place: Denmark | collected 2008 | reverse complement strand
TGCTGCGAGAAATCGTAGACCACGCCGTTCGAGCGGGGGTCAATACGCAGGATACAGTTCAGCGCCCTGCCGTTCTTGCCCTGAATGGGATGCTCCTTCTCCTTCGAGCAGTCCAGACCTTCGGGGCTCAACAGGGCCGTGCGCTGACGGTCGTCGAGCTGCTTGTCGAGCTGCGGAGAGATATAAGGACGGCTGAATTGGTAGTCGGTCATCTTGTATTCGTTCGAAAGGACATCGAAGCCCACCTTGCCTGAATAGGTGATGTCGCTGCCGCGCATGGCGCAGCCTTCGACGAAGACACGGCCACCCAAGGCCAGTTCGTTCTGCTGCGTATCGTCCAGACGCACGCCGTTGAAGTAGCGCAGTTCGGGGACATCGCGTTTCGGGATGGTGACAAGGCGGTTCGTCGCAGGATTCAGCGTGGCGAAGCACCACTCCTTCTCTCCCGTATGCGGGTTGGGAAGCTCGTACAGCCGGTCGGGAGTCTTCCCGGCCAACAGCTGCTCCTTCTCGCTCGTGGAGAACATCATCCGGTACTCTTCGCGTTCGAACTCCGGGCGCGGAAGGGCGCTCGTCAGACCGACCTGCACATCGCCGTTCATATCCCGATACGGCTGCAGGGCGAACTGACCCGCGACGGGCATATTGCCGATCTTGAGGGTCACGTCATGCAGTTCCGTGCACGGAAGGCCGTGCTTCATCGCATCCAGTTCTTTGGGAGTAACGATGATGCCCATCTCTTTCAGCTCCTGCAACTTCAGATCCGGAGTGTCGAACCTGACCTTTTCGAGCTGGTATGAGGTGACACGATGGTCATAGAGGGCTTTGAGGCCCTCGGGGTCTTTGGGGTTGTCGGCAAGGCGCAGCAGCGACTGTGTGACTTCGCTGGCCTTGTCGGCGGCGACTTTCAGAAAATGAAACGGCTTGGCGTTCTCCTGCGACATAAAACCCTTGATGAAGGCCGCGACAGCTGAACTGTTGCGAAGTTCGTAGAACGCAGGCTTGTTGGCCGTGAGCGGCTGTGTCGTCGTGACCTTGTATTGGTTGCCTTGCTGCTTGAACTCGGAAACGGCCTCCACGGCGCCGTTCTTCTCGTTGTAGAGCAAAAGCGTCTCCTTGTAGTTGGGATCGGCCTGCTCGGGAGCTTGGTTCACAATCTGATTCTGATTTTCTTCGGACATAAAGCAAATGTTTTTAGTGAAACAAAAGGTTCATGCCGCGAAGATAGAGGCGTACTATCCGGAACGGTGCTGATGTCCGCCCCTGTCCGCTCCAGTCCGCACCGAGGCAAAAATTACGGTATGTCCCGTCCTGCAAAAGGTTTACAGAAACAGTAAATAGCATTGTAAAGATGATTCCGAGGGGGAATGCCAAACATATCCCTGAAATGAAGAAAGGTGCACACCATATATGGTGTACACCTTTCAGGGCCTTTGCTGGCTTGAAATAAAGCGTCTCTACTGCTGGAAGGTCATCGACTCTTTGCGGAACTCCTTCATCAACTTCTCAACTTCCAGCGAGGCTTTGCGTGCCCGCGTGCCGGCAGCCTTGTTGCCCTTCTCGGCCTGAAGTGCGGCTTCAGCGGAGAAGGCATCGTAAGCCTGCTGGATTTTTTCAATTAACTCTTTCATAATTCTGCTATTAAAAAATTCGGTTGGCAAAGATAACCTTTTTAGGAAAAATAAAATTGGAATAACTATTTTTTCTTGGGTAAAAGTTGCACGAGATTTGGGTCGGCCTCGATGCGTCGTATCTCCTTGTCGATTATCTCCGCAATCTCGCTCTTGACTCGATAGTAGTTCTCCCGGACGATCTCCTCCATGTGGTCTATACCGTCCTCGCCGATGAATGACGAGATATCCGGGATGGGAACATAGGCCACGGTTTCGGCCTTGACCTTTTCGTTGTCGATGACGATCTCGGCATGGAAAATCTTTTGAGGAATAGGTTCATCGAAATTGTCGGCCACAGCCCCGACGAACATGCCCTGCGTGAGGTTGGAGATCTTCGAGGCCGGAATCAGCGTTTCCAGCTGCGTATTGGTCGAAGTCGTAATGTTCTCGTTAGAGACCGAATGCGACTCGCGCATCTGCACGATCTTGCCGAAGCGCTCCGACAAGGTGCGGGCCGTGTCGCCCACGACCTGCCCGGAGAAGATATTGCCGACTGTATTGATGATGACCTTCGCCTCCTTCTCCCCGTAGTCGCGCTCCAGTTGCGAGAAATCCTGAATGCCCAGGCAGACGGAAACCTTGTTCGAACGGGCCGTAGCGATCAGGTTATCCAGTCCCCGGATGTAGATCGTCGGAAGCTCGTCGATGATGAGCGACGATTTCAATTTCCCCTTTTTATTGATAAGCCGGATAAGACGTGAATTGTAGAGTCCCAACGCCGCCCCGTAGATGCTCTGCCGGTCGGGATTGTTGCCCATGCAGAGGATTTTAGGTTCTTCGGGGTTGTTGATATCCAGCGTGAAGTCGTTACCCGTAAGCACCCAGTAGAGCTGCGGGGAGATCATCCGCGAAAGCGGAATCTTCACCGATGCCACCTGCCCCTGCAACTGGTCCTGCGCATTGCTTTTCCACGCATCCATAAAGGGTGAAAGGTAGTTTTCCAATTCCGGATAGGACGAGAGGATCGGGAAAATCTTCTCAAGGGGCTGGCACAGGAGCTCGATGGCGTGCGGGAAGGTACAATAACGGCCCCGGTCGTAGATTTTCAGGTACCAGATAATTGCCGCGAGCAGGATGACGGCCGAATCGGTGAAGAAGTCGCCCTGCTTATCGACCCACGTCTTATTGAGGTTCAGAAGCGTGACGTAGGCGCTTTCATAGGCGTCCGAGATGTCGTCCATGAAGCGTGCGTCGATGGGATTGCAGCGGTTCGACTTACGGGGATTGTCGAAGTTGATGACGCAGAACTTCGGTTTGACGGTGTATCTATCCAGATGATGCAACAGATGGTTGTAGGCGATGCACGTCAAGTCGTCGAACTTGTAGTCGTAGACGAGCATCGAAAAACCCTTTTCGATATGCTGTTTGATATAGTTGTTCAGCACGGCATAGCTCTTGCCCGAGCCGGGAGTTCCCAAAATCAGCGTCGCACGAAACGGATTGATGACATTGATCCATCCCTGCCGCCATTGGGATTTATAACGGTAACGTGTGGGAAGGTTCACCGAATAATCATTGCCGAGGCGACGCTCTTCCTGAAGGAAACTTTCGTTATTGTCGTTGAAAGGATCGTCGGCAAAGGGTTGTTTCATCAGCCGCCGCAGCCAGACCCCGGCGGCCAGCAGGCAGAGATACCCCACAGCAAGGGTCGCAATATAGCTCCATGCCCGGAAGTCGGTTCCGGCGGGCAGCTCCAGCAGCGGGCCGTTCAGGAAGAACAGCGGGATGCCGAGGCTGACGGCTCCGGCGATATGCCGCCTGCCGACCTTGCCGTTGCGGATGCTCTTGGTTCCATAGCAGCCGACGGCGAGGAACAGAAAGGCGCAGAGCTTGGTCGTTACGGGATGGGAGAACAACCCCGTCGTCCGCTGGATATTGAGCAGGACACGATCAACAAAAGCCCATGTCAGCCCGCACTCGGACAGCCATCCGTAGCAGAACCAGTAAATATGGAGGATAAGGAAAAACACGCCCAGCCCACGGGCGAACTGCACGATACTTTCAAGGGCCCGCAAATCATCTTCTTGTTGCATGGCAGAGGGATTTTAAGCGGTGAAAATACACCAGCCCGCCACGATTCTGGATTCGATGTCCGCCCCCGGCCGCTCCAGTCCGCACCGAAGCAGTTTCGGCGGCGTCAGTGCTGACTGTATTCCACGAGGCTGTTGCGCAGGAAATCCAGAAACCGGGTCAGCCGCAGCTTGCGGTTGACGACGGCATGGCGGCACTGCTCCGGATTGTTGATACGGACATTGAAAGTTCTGGAGAGCACATCGACGAGTGTCGTCAGATCGACCCGTGTGCCGTCGATGCGGCGTATAGCTCCGGAGAGATGTAAAGCCGTTGCAAGCTCCATAATATCCGTAGGCGTGAATTGCCCGGAGAGGAACAGCGGCGATCTGGGCACTTCGACCGACACCTGGTCGGCGATGGACGGATAGCGCAGCCGGGTGAAAATCAAACGGATTTCGAAATTCGTCAGCAGAAGCGCCGATTCGAGCAGCGATGCCTGCGGAGACTCCTTCCCTACAATCCGCTCTTGCAACCGCATCAGGCGGGATTGGAGGCGGGCAAGTTCGTGCAGCAGGTCGAGAGGCGATTTACTGGATTGAGCCGTAAGACCGTGCAGCAGGTCGATGAACTCCTCATAAGCCGCATGAAAGGCTGTGCACTCCGCATCCGACAATCGGCGGTTAAGCAGTGTGTCAAGCGTGACGATAAATTGATTTTTGTCCAAGTTTTCCATAATCCGGTTCATAAAGAATTTAGGTGGTTTGCTTTGCAAAAATGGGAATTCCCGCGATGCCGAATTGTACATCCGGATATCCGCCCGGATATAAAAAGTCGGAAAAAATCACTCGTCTTCCTTATTTAAGCTATAAAGTAATGCCTCGGTAAATTTCGTGCGATCCTTCTTACGTTCCAAAACACGGCGCTTGACGTCGGTCGGATCGCCGAGTTTAACATGCAATGTATCCTCGAAGACCCGAACGACCAGATTGAACGGAGCATCCGTACCGTCGGCCAGCAGCAAAGGCTTCGGGGCCATCCGATCGAGCCCGCAAAGGATTTCCGAAACGCTGATTGCAGAATGCTCCTTCGACCAATAGAGCGGCGACTGAGGGACGGACCCGGAGATGAAATACTGCGGATGTTCGAGGCGGTAATACAACAATTCTGTTTCCGTCCGGATGAACTCAATAGCTTGATTTATAAACCGGGATAGATAATGCGGCGGCGGAGTATCCTGTTCGGAAACCCGGCGAAGAAGGGAGCGGAATTGAACCTGCGTGTAGTTCAAGGCTCTTAATACCGATAGAGCATCCGTATCGTCGCAGATGATCGTGACCTGTTGTGCGAAATCGAGAAAGTAGTTCCGTAATCTGTTTTCCGAAACGGCCTTCCGAGTCAGCGATTTTAACAAAGCCCGATATAAGGATGTGCGTAACAATCTATCCATCTGTATTTGTATTTTTGACGGCCGGATGGCTCGACCATTGCATAAGGAATTATCTACGGCAAACAAAATGACCTGTTTCCATCTTATTTGTGTGATTGAGTGATGTTTATTGGAAAAAACATACCGGAATTTCTTCGGAATCTATTTTTTATTTATATCTTTGTACTGCTATCCGTCGAAAGACGGGCAGCATTTGCTGCAGAGTAAACGTGGAAATTTACAGTAAGCGGCAGATTCACAGTCCCGCGCCCGCAGGGGCGAGGTGTTTTCAAGAGCAACGACCTTAACGGGCGTGGGCTTTGTGTTATTGCTTACGGGTTTTCCACGACCTACTCTGCGTAATGCATAGCCCCGCCCGTTATTTTTTCGGATAGCAATCAGGCAACGGGGGTAACTTTCAGGTCAAATTCGGACAAAGAGTTACATTTATTTCGCTGAAAGTTACCCTCTATTTTATTTAAGTTGTTCTTTGAGGTCATATAGGAGGTATAATTTACTTCTTATATTGTTGGGTTAACGTGTTTTTGTATATTCTGAAAATTTGTTAACTTTGCAATACTTCCGAAAGGAAGTAACATAAATCTGCCCTGCTAAGAAACGCGAAACTGGTAATTTTGGGAAAAGCAGGTAGGCAGGAGCGGAGCTTCGTGCTGTGGAAGGCACAAGTTCTGCTTGTCTGCTTTAGGTATACCAGTACCTGCGTTTCACAAGTTTAGAATGAGTGTCTTTCACTATTTTTTATGTACATAAGCTGATTTACATAAAAAATATGTAAGAGGTTAAATATTTGAGTAATTTTGCACGCATAAAAAGTTAAATCGGCAGAACAGCAACAGTTATATTAAGTCCGTCGCAGGCATTTGCTACATATACAGGTTACTTACCTGCCGATTTTAATAACCCGCATACACCGAATGTATGCGGGTTATTTGTTTGACGTACTTATTCCGGTTGCCAAGCAGAAAGCGAATAAACGGGAAATGGTTCATTTTAATTAGTATAAAAATTACGTTTAATTAGCATTCATATAGACACAATAAACCCGCACACCGAGTAACAGAATGGTGTGCGGGTCGCAAATGCCGTCGCAGACATTTGCTACATATACAGGATACGCACCGTTCTGAACTTATTGAACATCAGCATAAGTAATCATCGTTCCGGCACCAGCAGTCCAATCCTTCGTGTAGGCGGAGCCGCTGCGGGTAACCGTACCGTTGAATGCTCCTTCGCCAATCTTCTGAAGAGCAGGCAGCGGGTCGCGTTCGGTATGAACGCGCATGTCATAGCCTGCAATTGCACCCATTCCGTCATTTTTGGACTGGGCCGAACGGTTCTTGATTTGATTCAGATAAATTGCATTATAAGTCTGATTCATATTAGGCATCTGTGCCGACCATTTGGCATTTGTCCACGGAGATGAAGGTGTATAGTAAAGATTAGGACCGAATCCCACCGTCCATGCAAAATCCATATTGCCAACCGCGGCCGAAGAAAGATTGGTGGCATCGTTGTAGTAATACGCCGTGATCAGTTTATGATCGTTCGGGAAGCGAGCGTCGAGTTTCGCACGGAGTTTCGCAATGAGACCGTTGAACGAACCGGACACCGAAGAGGGGAAATTGGGGTTTTCACCGTACTTCGCCCATTCGTCGTCGAAATCGATTCCGTCGAGTTGGTACTCTTCGACAGCCCAGGCGAGAATTTCGGCGAACTTATCCTGATTGGCCTCGGTCAGGTTGGCTACACCCACTCCTTGGTGATCTCCGAGAATCGTCATCAGCACCTTACCGCCGTCCTGACGGATCGGCTGCACATACTTGTAGTGGCCGGTCGTCGTGGACCCTGCATCGGGAACGAGAATTTTCGTCACATTGTCGTTGAGCCACAAAGCCGGTTCGGAGCCGTTTGCGCGGATGTTGGCGGCGAAGATGGTCGTGATGTCGATAAACGGCTCATTGTTCATACGATAGAGCATCGTATTCAGCGGGTTGGTGTCGTTAACCTCGATATACATCATAACTTTCGGGGTCTTGTCACCGTAAGCCCGTGTTTCAGCACCCGTAGCTGCTGCATCCACTTCAGGCTCCATAGCGTCCTGTGCGCAAGACGATATCAGAGCAGTCGCCATGAAAAGCGAGCACAAAAGAATAAGATTCTTTTTCATAATCGTTTGAGTTTTAAGGTAAATAAATTGAGTTTGATTAGAGGTGCTTCCCCTGTATATGTTTTTCGTTACCAATCTTTTGCAAAAGTATTATATCCTGATTTATGATAGATGGGGATACGCTGCATCACATTGTAGTTATAAGGTGCCTCGAAATTTTCATCATAAGCAAGGAACATCAAAAAATTCTGAATCATCGTGATACACCCCTGTTCTGCGAAATTCACCTGCGGCAATACAAGGTCGTTGAAAACAAGGATATTACTGGTCTTTTCGATATTCCACATAATAGCATTCATCGACCACATATCCATATTCATATCCATGAACAAGTCGCTTTTTTCGCTATAAAACGGCACATTGACATTTCCGTATCGGGACTCGTCGAGTCCGTCGAACGACTTGCGGGAGTATCTTTGTTCGTAGGAGGTGAACTGGTTATACGGATTTACGAATGCAATCGGTTCGGTTTCGGAGACATAGCCGTGCCATGCGTAGTCGATGTAGCCGCCCACGGCGATTCCGCCCGTCAGGGCCGTATCGTGGAACGATGCCGTGGGCTCGTCATAATCGACCACTGTCAGCAGCTTATCGGGCATCGCTTCACGCAGGGCCTTGATCAGTTTGGGATAGGAAGTGGTATTCACCGCAGGCATTCCCTCCTTGCCATAGCCCGAACCGCGATCCCAGAGGTTGACACCATCGAGCCGGTAAGTCGTAATGAAGACTGCGACCTGGCCCACGAAATCGGCAATCTGCGCATCGGTCATGTTGCAGAACCCGATGCCGCTGCCACCGCCTTCGATGCAGACGCACACCTTGCGGCCTTTGTCCTGCATCTGTCGGATGTATTTGTCGGCATGCTCTACCGTATAACGTAAATCGGAAGTCGGAACGAAGAGGGCGCGTTTCGAATCGGGAGCATAGCCCACCTGAGCGATTCGCAAATTGACGATATTCCCCAAAGAGGCTATATAAACCGATTCGAAGGTATTCATGTCCTGTTTTTCCCAAGCTACATAATCGGCATAATGCGCCTGTATCTCGCTGGTGTTGAGATAGAAAACGGTTGTGTACTCTGTATCCAGTTCTATATTAGAACTCTCATTGCCAGACTGATAGATGTTCTCATCGAATTCCCGAACAGTGACGCCATAATAAAGCACCTGCTGCTCGTTCCCGTTTTCGGTGGCATCGACGACGACCGGCATCAGATAGATGCCCGGAGTCAAGTTTTTGGAGTCGATTGTCAAAGCGAGTTTATCCGAAACCCGCGCTCCTGCCGGAATCGTGATTTTACCATCGTCGGCCAATTTTATATTGGCAATAGGCAGCGGTTGCAGATCGGTCTTGTTGCTGGCATTGTAATCTGCCACCAGCGACGGATCGGGTGTCGCTGTCAGCGTCACGGCCTGCGATGCCGCCTGGTTGAGCCGATAATAGATTTTATCGGAAACAACATCATCATTACCTTCAGTAAGATGAACGGGTATCCGGTCTCGCAGCGATTTCGAACTGCGCAGCGTGCCGGAAACCGTTTCCAGTGTCTCCTGGTCGGGTTTTTGCCCGGTCTTATAGACAATTTCATTATCCGTGCAGGCCGTAACGCATACCAACATTGCGGTTGCCCACAATCCGCCCCGGAGTAATTGGCTTATTTTATTGATCCTATTCATAATCGACATTTTAGATTACTCTTTGTTGATTTGGGGAACTTCAATGCCGCTGGGCCAGTCGAGGTCGAATTCAGCCACGGCATCGTTGCCGTTGCCCGTCCAGTCGCGGATGACGTTGCCTTGGCCCTCGTCGAATTTCCAGTAGCCGATCAGACCGGGAGTTTTGGGATCGACATCATACATATTGTCCCAAATTTCCTGTTCGCTGCGGGCCACCGACCAGACACGCACTTCAGTAATATCGCCGTTGAGCTGGCGCGAATCGTCATAGGACTTACCGAGGAAAAACTGCCGGAAATTACCCCAGTCTTTGTAGTCCTTATATTTCACGGGGTCTTGCAGATAGAGATCGTAGAAGGCGCGTCCCGCAAGGTTGAACGGTGTGCCGGCGGGGTTGCCCAAATCTGTACCTTTACTCTGGAGTTCACCGTTGACGTAGATGCAGACCTCGCGCGTAGCGTAGCTGTAGGTTGCGGCGATGTGGTACCACTCCCCGGGATTGAGCAGTTTCGTTTCGTCCTTCTTGGGGAACTTCCCGAAGCCCGGAGTCTGGGCCGAATCGCCCGAACCGTCGAACTGAATCTGCTGGCGCGGGAACGAAGCGTCACCGATGCGCAGCAACAGGTAGTTTTCGACACCCATGATCGTCGAAATCTCGGAATGCTTCGAAAAGTCGTCCACACGGATAATCGCCTCATAGGTCACGGCTGTCAGGTTATTGAACAGCATACTGCCCTCCGAAGCTTTGTCGAGCGTCGGGAAATTAATCCAGTTGTCGCGTAGCGAGGCCGCCGAAGTGATGGCCGAGGAGCGTTTGACCAGATAATAGGCTGTTGCGGAACTGTGTAACTTCGCAACCCCACCGTTGACATCGGCAATCGTTACGGGTAGCAGATAGGTCTGGTCGATGGGAAGTTCTTCGGCCTCGCCCGAGCCATCGAGATTTTTCAGTTTCAGGGTCACGACATCCGAAATGGTCTTGCCGGCTGGAATCGTGAGCTTCGAGTCCGAAAGTTCGTAATATTTCGCATCGAGCATCGTCCACGACGTATTGTGCCGGGCATTGTAGACTTCGATGAGCGACGGATCGACTTCAACACCAACATTGACCGCCTGCGACGCGGGATAGCTCAACACGACGGAAAAGGTCTTCGGCAGATCGGACAACGTTTTCTTGAATGTAGTAACCTGCGTGTCGCTGTTCTCCGAAACATTAAGGTAAACCACATTGTCGAAAGGTGATTTATTATCGTATTCGTCATTCTTGCAGCCCGTGAAAGCTACAGCCAGTAGGGCTGCCGCTAAAAGATATGGATTATTCTTTTTCATAGCTTTCGGTTATTTGGAAGGGTTCAAGGTCTGTATTGCAGTACGGGTAAGCGGATAAATGAAGTCGGCGCCGAAATAGTCTGCATTGACATTATAGACGCAAAGGCCGGCCAGCGGCTGCCCTCCGATTTCGGGAATGCGCATTGTCAATGCCGCGACCGCATCCGAAGTGCCCTTGTCCTCGTCCGTAAATTCGTATTCGGTCATCGCCCCGAGTAACAGTCTATCGGACGGAACATTTCCGGCATTCAAAGCGCGAAGTACTTGCAACTTCAAGTCGGTAGCGTTGTCCGTTTCTTTCGTGTCGAGTACAAAATAGTCGACCTTGGCCCGATCTGCTGCCGCGAGGAACTGAGGGGCGCCTTCAAAAAGCAGCAACAACTCCTTACCCGGACCGGCCACAGCGGCGAACTTCTCCATGAAGAGCGCTGCCACAGCCTTTTGTGCCGCCTGTTCGGTATCGGACCCGAAAACGGGAATCCCCGAAAAAGAGAGTCCGTCGAGGCCCAGTTCACGGGTGCGAGCGACAACCTTATCCAAATAGGTACCCAAAGCGGTTAAGTCCGCAAATTCGGCGCTGCGCGAAGCGTAATCGACAAAATAGACGGCTCGCGTCCCTTTTTCCTTGAGTACGGCGAGATCCTCCCTGTCGAACTCCGAAAAATTGTCGGCATTGGTCAGCGACACTACGTCCAGCGAATCGGGGAGGCTGCGCAGGCAGTCCTTTTCGCTCGTGGCAACGGGAGCGCCGTTGGCGAAACTGGCGAAAACAAGTGTATGTTCGCTCTGCTTATACTCCCGCAGCGCAGTTGTGTATTGAGCCCATAATTCGGAATCCTGCTCATTGGGACGCTGTGTTTTCTGAGTTACGCTTTCCATCTCCGTCCAATCGTTGCACGAAGCTGAAAAAAGTCCCATAAGAAACACCGTTCCCCAAAATGATAATCTATTTGTTCTTTTCATAACGGCTTATTCTAAAGGTTTCACATCCCACCACACGCGCGTTCCGGCATTGTCCCGACCGTTGAGCATCGAAACGGCCTCTTGTAGATGAACGGGATTTTCGGTATATTCCTCCGAAGGATAGGGAATGCGGCGGGCTCCGTATTTAACATTCACTGTGCCGGCACTCTTGTTTTCCACAGCAGGCAGCAGTCTGGGATAGCCCGTGCGGCGATACTCCGACCAAGCCTCGATGCCCAGTGGGAAAATAGCAATCCACTTCTGGGTAATGATGCGTTCCAGGTTGCGCTCCCTGACGGCATCCGTATCGCCTGCTTCCCAAGCGATCGTGATCGTACTGGCCGGAGCCTGCATACTGTAGTTACCCATCGGATCAGTGTATTTCTGCGGTGTGCTGACAGCATCCGTCAAATAGGTATCGGCGCCGGTCGCACCCCGCTCCTCGAACGAAAGCCTGATGGCTGTTTCGTAGAGGTCTTTGGCGTCGCCCTGCATCGCCCAGTCGCGCAAAGCGCCTTCGGCGCGCAGGAACGTCACCTCCGCGGCATTCATCCACAGATAAGGCGATTTACTATCTACGATTTGGTTGGAATAGGTCGAAACCATCGCCGACTTGTTCGTCGGGTCGGTACCGATGCGCATGCCGTAATAATCGGTTTTCTTATTCCAAGTACCTTGGGTGAACATCACGGCGCGGCGCGGGTCTTTATAGCCATTCATATAGCTGATGATATCGGCGCCGACGCGATGGTCGCCCCAATCGTTGTAGATTAGCGCCACACGGTTTTCGGGAGCGTGCATATAGGCATTGTCCGCGTTGTCAAGGATCACGCCGTCGGCGACGGCCTCCTCGGCCTTTGCCCGTGCGATGTCGGGTTTTATATACGACAGGCGCATGGCTATGCGCAACTTGAGCGAGTTGGCGTATTTAATCCACTTTTTGATGTCGCCGTAATAAACATTGTCCGACTTACGGAACGCCTCTGCTGACATCTGCTCGTTGGCGTGCAAGACCGTAATTACGGCGTCCAGCTCCTCGAACATCTTCATATAAACAGTTTCCTGCGAATCGTAAGCGACCGTGAGTGACTCGGACGAATCCTCTATCACCTTCGAATAGGGAATTGGACCGTAGGTATCCGTCATGCGGTGCATGATCGCTATGCGGAATAATTGAGCAAGGGCTATGGCCGCTTCGTCTTCGGTGTTATTCACAACGCCGCGAAAATAGGGATAGACCTCCTGCATGACGATTACAAACGGCCATTTCAGCCAGTCGGCAGACGGGTTGAATGTCGAGAATTTCTCTTTCCACCCGTCCGGTGTTTCCGCCATATAACCGGCATAGGGGTTACCAGTCAGTGATTCGTTGAATTGGTATCTGTGTTCCTGAACGGGAATGACCCAATTCTGCAATCCCCGAAGGTTCGTACTGATTTTATAGTTCTCGCGCCCGAGTTCTTCGTCGGTTGCTTCCGACGGATTGCGATTGATGGCATCAAAATCGCTCATACATCCCCAAGCGCAGAACAGCACGGCCGAAAGCAGCAAGAATTGCACTGTTTTTACTATCTGTTTCATACTGTTCATTGTTTAGAAAGTGAGTTTTACACTGAATCCGAGGTTGCGGAGCGAAGGCATCATGAAATAGTCGATTCCTTGATAATTATTACCGGTCGTAGCAATCGCCTCGGGATCGAATGGCGCTTTGTTGTAGACCATCCACAGATTACGGCCGACAAAAGCGATGTTGATTTTGCAGACGTTGCGGAACCATTTGCTCGGAAGCGTATAGCCCAGTGAAAGTTCTTGTAGGCGCACATTGGTCGCAGAATAAGTATAGTACTGCGGAAGCCCGCTCTGTGAACTGATTGCAGCATACCATCGCTGAGGATCGATCATCTCCCGTCCATTGATCAAGATACCTCCGGCATCGCGCGCCGCGGCCGAGGTCGCCGACACGCCGAACAAGTCCATATTGGCCTGGGTCGCCGAGTAGACAATACCCCCAATGCGGGCTGTGAAGAGGATACCCAGATGCACGCCTTTCCAATCGAAATCATTGCGCCATGCCAAATTATAATCGGGGAAAACAGAGCCGAGATAGATATCTTCGCCAACGTCCGTTGTTATCAGGTTGCCATTGCGGTCTACCTGCACATATCCGTTCTCATCGTATTTAAGATTAGAAGTCGTATACAGGTCACCCAACGTACCGCCCTTCTTGATAATGTATTTTGCTTTACCAAGTCCCTTGATCTCCAGACGGTCTTTCAGCGGTTCGCCGGTAAGCGGATCGGTCAGGCCGTCCATCAGCTCGGTGACTTCGTTCTTATTCCAGGAGAACGTGAAATTCGTATCCCAGGAAAAGCTGTTCCATGTATGGCCGTAACCCAAGCTTGCTTCGACACCTGTGTTGCGAACATTACCTGTCTGGACGTACATGCTCGAATAGCCCGACGAGGTGGATACCGTAGGTTGGAACGTCTGATTATTCGTGTCGGCCCGATACCACGAAGCGGCCAGTCGCAAATCGTTCCACAATCGGGCGTCGATACCTACTTCCCAGGTTTTGGTACGCTCCGGGTAGAGCTGTTTGATCGGACGGAACGTCGTAGGCAGCCACTGCTGGTTCGTTTCATCGTAAGGATAGGTCGGAGTGGTCAAGAACCTCGGGAAGGGGATGCCCACGGACGAGAAGGATGCTCGCAATTTGAGGTAGGTAAACGCTTCGGGCATATCGAAAGTTGCTGTCGGCAGCCAGGAAAGGCCCACCGAGGGGTAGAAGAACGAACGCTGCGGCGATCCGGCCAGTTGCGAGGCCCAGTCGTTGCGTCCCGTCACGGTCAGATAGAGCATCGATTTGTAACCCATTTCGACTGAAGCGAATATCGATTGCGTCTGTTCCTGCCAACCATATTTCTGGGCACGGGATTTCTCCTTATCCAAATCGAAAACGGTAAACATATTCGGAATACCGACCTCCCGAATCGGACCGCGATAGCTCAGCTCCTTGCTCTTCGTGTCGTTGATGGAGGCACCGACGTTGGCAACCAACGAGAATTTGTTGTCGGCGAAGGTCTTGTTGATGTTGACCATCACGTCGGCATAGATCTGCTCGTCGGTATTGCGGATCTCCGTATAATGTCCCTGCGTGCTGCCTTCCGTGATCGTGGTATTGGATGAAGCGTAGAGTTTCTGCGTGAAGATCGAATTGGTATTGTCTATTTTGGCCCGTCCGGAAACATTCAGCCACGGCAGGATGTCGAAAGCAATCGATACGTTGGCCATATAGCGCTTTTTGTCCGTATTGCGGGGATTGCGATACGCGATCCAGTACGGGTTCTGCATGCGCAGGTCACCACCCTCGCCTTGCGGCCAGTACTGCACGGCGATTTTGCGGGCCGGATCCCAGCGTTCGAAATTTTTCGCAGCTTCGAAACTGTCGCCTCGCGGGAACAGATAAGCCGAAACCAGCGGGTTCGAATAGACCCCCTGATTGGTCATGTTTTGGTCTTTCTGCACGATGTAGTTCGCACCTACGTCCACGCGCAGGCGGTCTTTCAGAAAATGTGACGTATTCCGGAATGTGAAATTATAGCGATCGTAGAGGTTATTGGGCACGATTCCTTCGGAATTGACGGATGCCGCGGAAAAGAACATCTGGTTCTTCTCGGTTCCCCCGGAAAGCGTTACGGAGTTAGTCGTGACATAGCCCGTTTCGAAAAAATCATCCGGCGTATATCCGGTACGCGCCGCATCGGGCAACTTCTCGCCCCAACTATAGATTGGCGAACCAGAAGGTTTTCCATAACTTCCTGTGCCATAACAGTTCTGAAATTTTGGCATCACGAAGGGCTTGAGAAAATCCGTGTGATTCGAATACGAAGCGCTGAATGTTCCGGCCTGACCCTTTTTCGTCGTAATCATAATGGCGCCGTTCGCGGCGCTCGAACCATAGAGGGCTGCCGCGGAAGCTCCGGTCAGAACCGACATCGATTCGATGTCCTCGGGGTTTAGGTCGGCGATAGCTTCCGTAGCACCGCGTGAACCGAATTCCGTATCGCCGCCGTTACTTACATTATACATCGGAATACCGTCAATTACATAAAGGGCATTGGACGACTGCGTGATCGACTTGTTACCGCGCATGACGACCTTCGAGGCACCGCCAACACCCGATGACGAGGTGTTGATCGTGATACCGGCGACCTTACCGGACAGGGAGTTGATGAAGTTGGCGTCCTTCACATCGGTAATGGCGCTCGACTTCACCTGCTGCACGTTATAACTCAAAGCTTTTTCCTGACGCTTAATACCAAGAGCAGTAACAACCACCTGCTCGATTTCGGCGACGGATTCTTTAAGCGTAATGTTAAATACAGTACGGCTGCCAACAGATACCACCACAGGCTCATAGCCCAAAAAATTAATTTCCAGTTGAGCTGTTGTTGTGGGGGGGGGTATCTGAAGTGAGAAAGAGCCGTCAGCGTTAGTACTGGTTCCCACTGCCGTACCTTTGACAATGATGGAAGCACCAACAATAGGCTGTTTGTGCTGATCCTGCACTGTACCTGATATCGTTACCGGTTTTTGGATTGGTTGTTTTTTCAGAATGATGTTCGAGCCGCTGATTTGATAGTTTATATCGGAGCCTTTTACCATTTGGATCAGGGCTTCCTGCAAAGGCTGGTTTACAACATTGACACTAACAGAGCGGGTGACGTCTACGTCGTCATCAATGGCAAAAAGATAGCGTGTCTGCTTTTCTATTTCGGTCATAACCTGCTTCATCCGCACATCCTTCAACTGAATGGTCACGCGAATATTTTGTGCATATACACTTGTAAAGGGGATGCATAGACAAGCAAGAACTAAAAGAATAGGCAGCCAGATTTGCTGAATAATCTTTTTATTCATACATTTGTAAATTAAGGTTCAAGGTTAGAGATCGGTTAGTATTTCTGATTGGACCACGCCTATGAGTGCTTCCTCCACTCATAGGTTTTTTATATCAGAAACAAAAAGTAAGGGTGTCTTGATTTCTATTTCATAGGCGCATTTTCTATTTTTAAATAAACATTTACAAAGGGTTACATTTATTTTATTCGGATAATATTTTCAATTTCGTCGTAGGTATATGTAAAGTCTGAAGCCATTTGAAGCAGTTGCATAGCGTGGTTTATTCCGTCTGAAACTCGAATTTTACAACTTTGATATTTGATGACAGGCATCTCAGAACGTTCAATAATAATTTTCACGTCATAGTATTTTTCCAATTTTTCCGTAATCTGATTAAAAGACATTCTGTTGAGAGTGATGATGCCTTCCGGCCACCGATATTCATCCGGATCTTCGATCGGAGCTATCTGCAAATGTCCATTTTTGAGATTTATGACTGAATTTTCGGTCATTAATACCGATTCGTTGCTTGAATGGTTCAGTACCGCAACCTTTCCTCTAAATAATGCTGTAGAAAATAGATTTTTCGCCTCATCGGCAATAACATTGAAATGAGTCCCCAATACTTTTACATCGCAAGCAAAAGTTTCCACAATGAATGGGCGGTCTGCGTCTGACTTTACATCAAACATTGCTTCGCCATATAGTTGTATTCGCCGTTCTTTTCCTACAAATATCGAAGGATATACGATTCGACTGCCGGAGTTGAGATCGATGACAGAACCATCATTTAATGTAACTCGAATTTGTTTTCCCGAAGGGGCTTCAATCGTAGTTATTTGATTTGTCCATTCACTGACTCGATGAGCGAAAAGCACATAATTTATAGCGAAGCCGATTGCCAGCACTGCGGCTATCTTACTCGTAAATCGGATAATTTTTGACAAAGTTAATAGCCGAATTGGGCTGGCCTTGCTCTGATCAGGTGATTCGAAAGCTGTGTACATTACTCCCAATACATATATATCATGAGCTTTCTTCATCACTTTTTGATGTTCTTCAGGATTTTCATCCATCCATGCCTTAAGTCGAACGGTTTCTTCCTCGGTAAGTTGACCGGCGAAGAATCGAAACAACATGGCATCCGTAATTTGAGTCTGTGTCATTTTTTATTTGCTTCTATATATAAAAGCCACAACTCGACCACTTTCCCCCTAAATTGTATTCATTTTTTTGCAAATAAATATTTTTAATATATTATGGAAAATATTTACGAATGTAATATATTGTATATCAATGTGTTATATAAACATAGGCTAATATACTATTATCTCAAATAATTTTAATATCTTTGTATATATGATATGACAATGGACACTACGGCGTTATCACATCAAATGTTCGATCAGTTATTTCGGCAAAATAAGCGACAATTATTCATTGTCGCTTTCAGTTATGTTCGGGATGAAGATGTTGCGCAGGATATTGTAAACGACAGTTTTATGTCTATATGGGAACGTCGGGATAGTATAGAGCCTACTAACTTGAAAGCCTATCTTTACCGTGTTGTTAGAAATAATTGCCTTCACTATCGCCGAGACCAACAGATTGGGAGAGCTGTCTGTGAAAAGATCCGACAAAAAGAAGCTGGTTTGATGGAGTATTACACACGGACGATTGAAAGTTGCGATCCCAATGAATTGTTTACAAATGAAATTATCGCAATCTGCAAAGAACAGGTCCTGCAAATGCCGGATATAACCAAACAGGTATTTACTCTTAAAACAGAAGGCAGGAGTTATAAAGAGATTGCTGACATTTTGAATATCAGTACAAAAAAGGTCGATAAGGAGTTGCAAAATGCTACAGTTAAGTTACGTTTGTCTCTTAAAGACTACTTGTCGGTTTTAGTTGTATTTTTTACTCTTCTCGGAAAATAAGTTTCTTGGTTTATCAAACATTAAACGCTTCATTTTTTCTATCTTAAATATTTTTCATTATTAATGTTTATAAGATTTCAATCTTTTTTCAAAATATTTATTTATAAAAAATGAATACAATTTAGGGGGAAAGTGATTGAGTTGTGGCTTATTATAATAGACAAGCTAACGACAGAAGTAATAACAATGGCACTTTATTCTCCTCTCCGCTGGGTCCCCACACTTTATTTCGCGATGGGCCTGCCGTTCGTAGTCCTGAACATGGTATCGGCCGTATTGTTCAAGGACCTCGGCATCTCGGACGCCCAAATTGCGTTCTGGACGTCCTTGATCATGTGGCCGTGGACTATCAAATTCTTGTGGAGTCCTTTTCTGGAGTTGTATCGTACGAAGAAGTTCTGGGTCGTTGCGACGCAGCTTCTGAGCGGCGTTTTGTTCGGCTTAGCGGCCTTGTCGTTGCACCTTCCGTCGTTCTTCGCCGTCACGGTCGCGGTCTTTGCCGTGGTTGCTTTCAGCGGTGCCACGCACGACATCGCCGCCGACGGGGTCTATATGGCGGAGCTTTCCACCGAAGATCAGGCGAAGTATATCGGGTGGCAGGGAGCGTTTTACAACTTGGCCAAACTGGTTGCCACGGGTGGCCTGGTGTGGCTGGCAGGGTGGCTCTACGAGAGTTTTTCGGCGGACGTCACGGCGACGTTCGACGCTTCTGTTCGTTCGTGGACGGTTGTGCTGATGATCCTGTGCGCCACGCTCGTGGCTCTGGGGGCCTACCACCTGCGCGCACTTCCTTCGGGCGGCAGCGCTGCCGAACACCATTCGCTGCGGGAGGGTCTTTCGGGCCTGAAAGAGGTTATCGCGGCATTCTTCACCAAGCGGTATATCTGGTACTATATCGCCTTTATCATCCTGTACCGGCTGGGCGAAGGCTTCGTGATGAAGATCGTGCCTCTGTTCCTCAAGGCGGATACCGCATCCGGGGGCCTGGGTCTCACGAACCAGCAGATCGGGCTTTATTACGGGACGTTCGGAGCGGGAGCCTTTTTGCTGGGTTCGCTGCTGGCTGGGTACTACATCGCCCGGCGGGGCCTTCGTCGTACGCTTTTCACGCTTTGCTGCGTCTTCAACCTTCCGTTCGCGGTCTACGCCTTTTTGGCGTGGTTCCAGCCTTCGAGCATGTGGCTGGTGGGCGGCGGCATCGTCGTGGAGTACTTCGGCTATGGCTTCGGGTTTGTGGGGCTTACGCTCTTTATGATGCAGCAGGTGGCTCCGGGCCGTCACCAGATGGCGCACTACGCCTTCGCCTCGGGGATCATGAACCTCTCGGTGATGCTCACGGGCATGGCCTCGGGATTTTTGAGCGATATGCTGAGTTACCGGTTCTTCTTCATCGCCGTGATGCTGGCCACCGTTCCGGCCTTCGTGATCACGAAGCTGGTTCCCTTTACCTATGACGACAAACCAAAAGACAAATAATATGAATAATCTGAAAATTGCGGGCGACAATCTGCCCGATATGCCGTGGGAGGACCGCCCCGCGGGGAGTAAAGAGGTTTTGTGGCGTTACACGCAGAATCCGATTATCGGGCGCGACGCTTTGTCGACCTCGAACTCGGTTTTCAACTCGGCGGTGGTCCCGTTCAAAAAGGGCAAGTATAACTATGCGGGGGTCTTCCGCTGCGACGACACGAACCGCCGTATGCGCATCCATGTAGGTTTTTCGGTCGACGGTCTGAAATGGGATATCGACGAGGAGGACTTCAGGTTGACGGGCGGCGATGCTGAAATAGGCCAGTGGGTTTATGGCTATGACCCGCGCGTGGCAAAGATCGAGGATAAATATTATGTGACGTGGTGCAACGGCTACCACGGCCCGACGATCGGCATCGCGTGGACGGATGATTTCGCGACGTTCCACCAGTTGGAGAACGCCTTTATCCCGTTCAACCGCAACGGGGTGCTTTTCCCGCGTAAGATCGGCGGGAAGTTCGCCATGCTCTCGCGTCCGAGCGACAACGGCCATACGGCTTTCGGGGACATCTTCTACTCGGAGAGCCCCGACATGGAGTTCTGGGGTCGCCACCGCCATGTGATGTCGCCCGCGGCGTTCGAAGTGTCGGCGTGGCAGTGCATGAAGATCGGTGCGGGCCCCGTTCCGATTGAGACTTCGGAGGGCTGGCTGCTGTTCTACCACGGTGTTCTTCGCTCGTGCAACGGCTATGTCTACGCCTTCGGCTCGGCGCTGCTGGATTTGGACGAGCCGTGGAAGGTCGCGGCGCGCAGCGGTCCTTACCTGATCTCCCCGCGTGAACAGTACGAATGTATGGGGGACGTTCCAAACGTGACGTTCCCGTGCGCTGCGCTGCACGACCCTGCGACGGGGCGCGTGGCTGTTTATTACGGCTGTGCCGACACGGTTACGGGCCTTGCATTCGGCTATATCCCGGAGATCATCGAATTCACGAAGAAAAACAACATCCTGTGAGACCGCTTCGATTCACGCCGCAACTCAAATCCCTGATCTGGGGCGGCGAAAAGATCGCGCCCTACAAGGGCATCCGCACCGGAGGGCGGAATATCGGCGAGAGCTGGGAGCTGTCGGGCGTCGCGGGCAACGAGTCCGTTGTCGCTGAGGGCGAATATGCGGGTCGGACGCTCCCGGAGCTTATCGCCCGCTTCCGCGGCGAGCTGGTCGGCGAAGCCGTCTACGAACGTCATGGAACGGAATTCCCCCTGCTGGTGAAGTTCATCGACGCCCGTCAGGACCTCTCGATCCAGGTACACCCCGACGACCAACTGGCATGGACGCGCCACAAGAGCAACGGCAAGACCGAGATGTGGTACGTCGTGGCCGCAGATGAGGGGGCGCACCTGAAATCGGGTTTCTCGCAACAGCTCACTCCTGCGGAGTATGAACGCATGGTCGCCGACCATACGCTGACCGATGCCCTGTGCGACTATCCCGTCATTGCGGGCGACCTGTTCTTCCTGCCGGCGGGACGTGTGCATGCCATCTGCGCCGGGACGTTCGTGGCGGAGATCCAGCAGACCTCGGACATCACCTACCGCATCTACGACTACGGCCGCACGGGGGCGGACGGGAAACCCCGCGAGCTGCATACCGAACTGGCGAAGGATGCCATCGACTACACCGTGCTGCCCGACTACCGCTCGCATTATGTCGCCGGGAAGAACCGGGAGGTGCCGCTCGTGTCGTGCCCCTATTTTGTAACATCGCTTTACGATCTCGACCGGGCATTTGTCCGGGATCTTTCGGAACTCGACTCTTTCCTGATCGTCATGTGTCTGGAAGGGAACGGCGTGCTCTGCGACGACGAGGGGGACGAAGTCCCCCTCCGTCGCGGCGAGACGCTGCTTGTCCCGGCTTCGACACGCAGCGTGCAGTTCGTCCCCGACCCGAGTCTCAAACTGCTGACCAGCCACCTGTGACCATGCGAAAAGGAATCATAACAGCGCTCGCCGCAGCCGTTTTCGGCGCTGCGGCTTCGGCGCAGACCCCTGCCGATAAGGTCGACCCGTTTATCGGGACGACCAACTTCGGGACTACGAACCCGGGAGCCGTCACTCCGCACGGAATGATGTCGGTGGTTCCGTTCAACGTGATGGGTTCTGCGGAGAACCTCTACGACAAGGACGCGCGGTGGTGGTCTACGCCTTACGAGTACCATAACAAGTTCTTCACGGGCTTCGCGCATGGGGCGTTGAGCGGCGTGGGGTGTCCGGATATGGGGTCGCTGCTGACGATGGCGACGACCGGGCCGCTCAAGGTGGACTACCGGGAGTACGGCACGGCTTATAGCGGCGAAAAGGCGTCGCCGGGCTATTACGCTGCGACGCTCGACCGGTACGGCATCCGCGCCGAGGCCACGGCCACGGCGCGCACCTCGGCCGAACGGTATACGTTTCCTGTCGGACAAGGACATATCCTGCTCAATCTGGGCGAGGGCCTTACGAACGAAAGCGGCGCGATGGTGCGCCGTGTGAGCGCCACGGAGATCGAGGGTATGAAACTGCTGGGGACGTTCTGCTACAATCCGCAGAAGGTGTTTCCGGTCTATTTCGTCCTGCGGGTTTCGAAAACCCCGTCGGCTTCGGGCTACTGGAAGAAACAACGCCCGATGACGGGCGTGGAGGCCGAGTGGACGCCCGACAACGGCAAATACAAACTCTATACGGAATACGGCCGCGAGTTGGCGGGCGACGATGTGGGCTACTGGTTTACGTTCGACGATCTGCAAGAAGGCGAGCAGGTCGAGGTGCGCATGGGCATTTCCTACGTCAGTACGGAGAACGCGCGCAAAAACCTCGATGCCGAGCAACCCGCGGGCACGACGTTCGACGCGATCCGCACGGCGGCCCGGGAGCAGTGGGACAAGGATCTGGGGCGCATCCGCGTCGAGGGCGGCACGAAAGAGCAGCAGACGGTGTTCTACACGGCGCTCTACCATGCGCTGATCCACCCGAATCTCTTGAGCGACGTCAACGGCGAATACCCGCTCATGGAGCGCGCGGGCACGGGCCTAACTGAGGGCGAGCGCTATACGGTCTTCTCGCTGTGGGATACCTACCGCAACCTGCACCAGCTCATGACGCTGGTCTACCCCGAACGTCAGCGCGAAATGCTGCGCTCGATGGTTGCGATGTACGACGAGTGGGGCTGGCTGCCCAAATGGGAGTTGTACGGCCGCGAGACCTTCACCATGGAGGGCGATCCGTCGATTCCCGTCCTGGTGGACAGTTGGATGAAGGGCCTGCGCGACTTCGACGTGGAGAAGGCCTACGAGGCCATGCGCAAGTCGGCCACGACGCCCGGTGCACAAAATCGGATGCGTCCCGACATCGACCCCTACGTCGAGCGGGGTTATGTGCCGCTGGGCTTCTATGCCGGGGACCTCTCGGGCGACAACTCCGTGTCGCATGCGCTGGAGTATTACATCGCGGATCATGCGCTGTCTCTTCTGGCCGATTCGCTGGGCAAACACGACGACGCGAAACTCTTCCGCGAACGCTCGCTGGGATACCGCCACTATTACAGCCCGGAATCCGGAACCTTCCGGCCGATTACCAAGGAGGGCGAATTCCTGACGCCCTTCGATCCGCAGCAGGGCGCGAACTTCGAGGCCGTGCCGGGCTTCCACGAGGGCTCGGCCTGGAACTATACGTTCTATGTGCCGCACGATGTCGAGGGGCTGGCCGAGTTGATGGGCGGTAAACGCAAATTCGTCGAGAAGCTCCAACGGGTCTTCGACGAGGGACTGTACGATCCGGCCAACGAACCCGACATCGCCTATGCGTATCTTTTCAGCTATTTCAGGGGCGAGCAGTGGCGCACGCAGCTTCAGACGCAGCGTCTTCTGGCCGAATACTTCACCACCGCGCCGGACGGCATTCCCGGTAACGACGACACGGGAACCATGTCGGCCTGGGCGGTGTTCACCATGCTGGGCCTCTATCCCGATTGCCCGGGCGAGCCGTTCTACACGCTCACGGCCCCGACTTTCGACCGCGCGGAGATCGACACCGACCGGGGAACTCTTCTAATCGAGAAACGCGGCGAGGGAACGATTCGCCGCATGACGCTGGGCGGAAAGCCGCTTGCGAAATACCGCATCGGTCACGACGAGCTGCTCCGCGGCGGACAACTGACTTTTGAACTTCAAAACAAGCGATAGATGAATATCACACAACTACTGACCGCAGCGGGGCTGCTGCTGACAGCCTGCGCGCAGCCTGCCGCCGAGGAGAATTACACGCGCTTCGTAGATCCGAAGATCGGTACGGGCGGCCACGGGCACGTCTTCGTGGGTGCGAACGTGCCGTTCGGCATGGTGCAGGTGGGCCCTACGAGCATCCCGCAGGCGTGGGACTGGACTTCGGGCTACCACGCGAGCGATTCCACGGTAATCGGCTTCTCGCATACGCACCTCTCCGGCACGGGCATCGGGGACCTGTTCGACATCACCGTCATGCCCGTTACGGGCGAGGTGACCTATGCCCGCGGGGAGGAGAAAGACCCTGCTTCGGGGATGTGGTCCTACGCCGATCGGACAAAAGAGATCACGAAGCCGGGCTACTACTCGGTGCCGCTGACAAGGTACGGCATCACGGCCGAAATGACCGCCACGGAACGTGTGGGGCTGCATCGCTATACCTTCCCGGCGTCGGACGCCGCGGCCGTAGTCTTCGATCTGGAGAACGGCGGCTGCTGGGACAAGGCCACCCAAACACATCTGGAGAAGGAGGGCGATAGCCGCATTACGGGCTGGCGTTACTCGACGGGCTGGGCCAAGGATCAGCGGGTCTATTTCGTGGCGGAGTTCTCGAAACCCTTTGCGAAATTCGAAACCGTCGGGGACAAATATGCCCGGGCGTCGTTCGCAACGACTGACGGCGAACAGGTGTTGCTGAAAGTAGCCCTTTCGCCCGTGAGCATCGAGGGTGCCAAGGCGAATCTCGTGGCGGAACTCCCCGGCTGGGATTTCGACGCCACGGTAAAAGCCGCCGACGCGAAATGGAACGCCGAACTGTCGAAGGTGAAGGTCACGACGACGGACGAGGCGGCGAAACGGATTTTCTACACGGCCCTCTACCACACGATGGTGGCTCCGTCGCTCTTCTGCGATGTGAACGGCGACTACTACGGTTCGGACCATGAAATCCATCGCAACGCCGACTTTACGAACTACACGACCTTTTCGCTCTGGGATACCTACCGGGCTGCGATGCCGCTGATGACGATTCTCCACCCGGAGAAGATGCCCGACATCATCCGGACGATGCTGGCAATCGCCGACGAGCAGGGACGGCTCCCAGTGTGGCATCTGTGGGGCAACGAGACCGACTGTATGGTGGGCAATCCGGGTATCCCGGTCGTTGCGGACGCCCTCGTGAAGGGCATCGAAGGTTTCGACCGGGAAAAGGCTTTCGAAGCCATTAAAAAGACGGCGATGAACCCCGACCGCGGCAACGGCCTGCGGATGCAGTACGGCTATATCCCGTGCGACCTCTTTAACGAAGCGGTGGCCTACGACATGGAATATGCTTTGGCCGACGGCGCCGCAGCCCGGGCCGCCGAAGTGCTGGGCCGTATGGAGGATGCGAAGTTCTTCGAGGAACGCAGCCATTCGTACCGTAACTATTTCGACCCCTCGACACGCTTTATGCGGGGCCGCGACTCGCGGAAAGGCTGGCGCACGCCCTTCGATCCCTTCCACTCGACGCACCGCGCCGACGACTACTGCGAGGGCAACGCCTGGCAATATACATGGCTGGCGCCGCACGACGTCGAAGGCTTGCAGGGGTGCTTCGGCTCGCGCGCGAAGCTGATCGAGAAACTGGATTCCCTTTTTATCGTCAGCCCGGTGATTCAGGGCGGTAATACCTCGCCCGATATTTCGGGACTTATCGGCCAATATGCTCACGGCAACGAACCGAGCCATCACATTCTCTACCTCTACACGATGCTGGGGCAGCCGTGGAAGACGGCGGATAAAGTAAGGGAGGTGCTCACAACACTCTACCACGACGCGCCCGACGGACTTTCGGGCAACGAGGATGTGGGGCAGATGTCGGCGTGGTACATTCTCTCGTCGCTGGGTATGTACGAGGCGGAGCCGGCCGGTGGTCGCTACTGGTTCGGCTCGCCGCTGTTCGACAGGGCCGAGCTGAAAGTCGAAGGCGGTGTGTTCACGATCACGGCCGAGAACAACTCCGCCGAGAACAAATACATCCAGCGCGTATGGCTCGACGGACAGCTCTATACGAAGCCGTGGATCGCACATGCCGACGTCGTGCGGGGCGGGGAGCTGCGCTTCGAAATGGGTGCCGAACCGAAGGTGTGGTACTGTCCCCAGGAACCGGAGGCGTATGCCGACCAGCGGCCGGAAAAGCGGCTTTTCACCTCCGAGGCCGTCGAAGCCGAAATCGGGCGCGTCAGCGCACAGCTGACCAACGACCGCATCCGGTGGATGTTCCGCAACTGTTTCCCCAATACGCTCGACACCACGGTGCACTATCGTGAGGACGAGGACGGCAACCCCGATACATATGTCTATACGGGCGACATTCCGGCCATGTGGCTGCGCGACTCGGGTGCGCAGGTGTGGCCCTACGTGCAGCTGTGCGGTAACGATGTGCCGTTGCGGCGGATGATCGCCGGCGTGATCCGCCGTCAGTTCAAGCTCATCAACATCGACCCGTATGCCAATGCGTTCAACGACGGTCCGACCGGAGCGGGCGAGGATGCGGAATTCTATCCCCAGAACCCCTGGGTGTTCGAACGCAAATGGGAGATCGATTCGCACTGCTATCCCATTCGTCTGGCGCATCACTACTGGAAGACTACGGGCGATGTGTCGGTTTTCGATGCGGAGTGGGTCGCAGCCATGCGCAATATCATCAAGACGCTCCGGGAACAGCAGCGCAAAGAGGGCCCCGGACCGTACACGTTCCTCCGCACGACCGATCGTCAGTTGGACACCAAGTGCTGCGTGGGACGCGGCAATCCGGTGAACCCCGTGGGGCTGATCGCCTCGGCATTCCGTCCCTCGGACGATGCCACGACGTTCGAGTTTCTCGTGCCGTCGAATTTTATGGTCGTCTCGTCGCTCAGGAAGGCCGCCGAGATTCTCACGGCGGTGAACGATGAACGGGAGCTTGCCGACGAGTGCACGGCGTTGGCCGACGAGGTGGCTGCGGCATTGCAGAAATACGCCGTCGTGGAACATCCGGAGTTCGGAAAAATCTACGCCTTCGAGGTCGACGGTTTCGGCAGCGCGCAGCTTATGGACGACGCCAATGTGCCGTCGCTCTTGGCCATGCCCTATCTGGGCGACGTGGAGCGCATGGACCCGATTTACGAAAACACCCGCCGGTTCGTGTGGAGCACGGAAAATCCCTATTTCTGGCGCGGAGCTGCCGGAGAGGGCATCGGAGGACCCCATATCGGCGTCGAAATGATCTGGCCCATGAGCATTATGATGCGGGCATTCACGGCGACCGACGACAACGAAATCCGCGACTGCATCGCGCAGCTGCTGACTACCGACGCCGGTACGGGCTTCATGCACGAGAGTTTTTCGCGGCACGACGCCGCGAAGTTCACCCGCGCGTGGTTCGCCTGGCAGAACACGCTGTTCGGCGAGCTGATCCTCAAGATCGTCAACGACGGAAAAACGGACCTGCTGAACTCGATAAACTAACCGAAAAAACAAACTGCCATGATAAGACCAGTCTCTTTTCTGTTACTTACCACCGTCCTATGCGGCAGTTGCGGGAACCGCACCGCGCATCCCGTAGCAACTCCCTGCGATGAACCCCTGCCGCGTCCCTCGGAATATGTTTCGACACTCGTGGGTACGCAATCGGACTACACGCTCTCGACGGGCAACACCTATCCTGCGGTGGCCCTGCCGTGGGGCATGAACTTCTGGACGCCCCAGACGGGCAAGATGGGTGACGGCTGGGCCTACACCTACGGTGCCCATACGATCTGCGGATTCAAGCAGACGCACCAGCCCTCGCCCTGGATCAACGACTACGGACAGTTCTCCGTGATGCCCGTGCGCGGCTGCGACAAGATCGACGAGAAGTGCCGCCGCAGCTGGTTCTCGCACCAGTCGGAGACGGCCAAACCGTACTATTATTCGGTCTATCTGGCCGACCACGACATCCGGGCCGAAATCGCACCCACGGAGCGTGCCGCCGTCATGCGTTTTACGTTCCCCGAGACGGACGAGGCCGGCGTTGTCATCGACGCCTTCGACCGCGGTTCTTGCGTGAGAATCCGCGACAAACGGACTGTTACGGGTTACACGACGCGCAACAGCGGGGGCGTGCCCGAAAATTTCCGCAATTACTTCGTCATCCGCTTCGACAAACCCGTCGAAAGTTTCCGGGTCTTCGACGGAACAGACGAGATCAAGGGTTTGAGCATCGAGGGTGAACATGCCGTAGCGGCAGTCTATTTCACTACGCGCCGCGGCGAGCAGGTCACGGCGCGTGTTGCCTCGTCGTTCATCTCCGAGAAACAGGCTTTCAGGAATCTCAAGGAGTTGGGCAAGGACGATTTCGAAACCGTAAAAGCAAAAGCGCAGACCCGCTGGGACGAGGTTCTTGGCAAAATAGAGGTTGCGGGCGGCACTACGGACCAATACCGCACGTTCTACTCGTGCCTTTACCGCTCGACACTCTTTCCCCGCAAGTTCTACGAACTGGACAAAAACGGCAGTCCCGTGCATTACAGTCCCTACAACGGAAAGGTGCTGCCGGGTTATATGTACACCGACACGGGTTTTTGGGATACGTTCCGAAGTCTGTTTCCGCTGCTGAACCTCGTCTATCCCTCGGTCAATGCCGAGATTCAGGCGGGGCTGGCCAACACCTACCGTGAGAGCGGCTTCCTGCCCGAATGGGCCTCCCCGGGACATCGCGGCTGCATGGTGGGCAACAACTCGGCCTCGGTCGTGTCGGACGCCATTCTCAAGGGTATCACCCCGCAGGAAGACATTGCCACGCTCTACGAGGCGATGCTCGCGGGACGCGACAAGGTTCACCCTACGGTAAGTTCCACCGGACGCCTCGGACACGAGTATTACAACACGCTGGGCTATGTGCCCTACGACGTGGGCATCAACGAGAGCGCCGCCCGGACGCTGGAATACGCTTACGACGACTGGTGCATTGCACAGGTTGCGAAAAAGTTGGGCAAGACCGGGGATGTCGACCGGCTCGAAAGAGCTTCCGCCAATTACAAAAACCTGTTCGATCCCGAAACCCGCCTGATGCGGGGCCGTAACGAAGACGGCACGTTCCAGTCTCCGTTCAGCCCCTACAAGTGGGGCGACGCCTTCACCGAAGGCAACGCGTGGCACTACACCTGGTCGGTGTTCCACGATCCGGAGGGGCTGGCCGAGCTGATGGGCGGCAAGGAAGGATTTGCCGAGATGCTGGATTCGGTGTTCGTCGTGCCGCCGATCTACGACGACAGCTACTACGGCGTGCGCATCCACGAGATCACTGAAATGCAGGTGGCCAACATGGGCAACTACGCCCACGGCAATCAGCCCGCGCAGCACATGATCTACCTCTACAACTATGTCGGACAGCCGTGGAAGGCGCAGTGGTGGACGCGCGAAGTGATGGACCGCCTCTATTCCGCAAAACCTGACGGTTACTGCGGCGACGAGGACAACGGCCAGACTTCGGCGTGGTACGTCTTCTCGGCTCTGGGGTTCTATCCCGTGTGTCCCGCATCGGACGAGTATGCCGTGGGTTCGCCGCTGTTCCGGAAAGCGGTAATCCACCTTGAAAACGGCAACGACATTACGATCGAAGCCCCGGCGAACAATCCCGAAAACCGATATGTTAGCAAAATGACTTTAAACAACAAAGAACTTGAAAACCCCTTCCTCAAATATTCCGAACTCAAAAAAAGAGCGACTATACTCTTTGATATGCAAGTTCAAAAATAATATTTGTCCCGAAACTCATATACTCTTTGAGTAATTGGAAGGATAATAAAATTACAAAGGACTGGGACAATTGTACGTTCCGGTCCTTATTTTCTTGCAACCTTTGCGACCAGATGAAGGTCTGCAAATGCCAATCCCCATTTATTGCGCAATTCCGGTTTCATTCAAACTCACTATTGCATAGATATTGGCCGGATCATCCTTTTCCGTGTAATAGCTTACGCTATATACCGTGCTGCATTCCATTCCAACCTCATACAACCAATCCTCCACAGCATAATCCTGATAGCGTTCAGAGTTTAAGCTTTTCAGCCCTTCCGGACTTAATATTTCCCCGATGTCCGCACGGTCAAACTTGCGGGCTTCGATCCATATCCAGGCATTTACAAACTCTCCGATCCGGGGAAGAAAAGGGTAATTCCAATCCACATCGACTTCAAACCATTCTTTAAAATACCGATGTTCCAAGCTAAACTTGATATGTGCGCCCATAATGCAAATTTTGAAGTTGAGAGCTAAATACAATACACAAATGTAAGATTTTTACTTCATTCTGCAAATAGTATCGCGTTCAGTTCGGCTAATTCTTGGGAATGTGGTTTTATTTCACTAAAATACAATATGTTGAGAATCTGAATATTCTCGCCAAGGCAGCAGTTGCAGTATCTGTTTGTTGCAATGACATTATATTCTTGACAGACTTGTTTCTGAAGTATAAAGCAAATTGCCTGTCTGCCGTCGTTGTGGTTCTTCTGGTATTGCTCAAAATCCGAAATTCGGATGAGCTCTCCAAAAAGTGCGAAATTTCAATTGCGTTATCTGTGTAATCTTCGTTTTCTCCGTCGTTGGATCTGCCTTTGCTGTTCTTCATAGGCATCCGTATTGGCTAAATCCAATACCGTATCCACGATGCCCGAAATGGGATTGACGGCATGACCGGGCTGTCGGTCGTGCTGCGGCTCCTGCCGCTGCTCGGACCCGATATGCGGCGATTCTCTGGGAGCAGGATAGAGTCCGTTGAAAGCGTTTGCCGAGAACTCCTTTCCCAGCACCGACCCGTTGGCGACGATACCTTCGTTGTGGTCGATGAATGTCACCCCGTAAATCCTACCTACCGGATTGATCCGGAAGATAGCATCTATATTGTCGGCCTTGAGCAGTCGCCGGAACTCGTCCCGTGTATTGTATGGGCTCATGGCGTCTTTGACCGTATGACGCAAATGGTCGAGCGCGTCCGGTTCTTTCAGCTTTTCCTTTGATTTTGCATAATACGCTTGCAGAGCTTTATAACCTACGTCTTTCCCTATTTTGCTCGACTTGAAGGGTGTGCCTATTCCATAGCCGTCGTCGGTCATGGCTCCGTAGATTACTCCGGCATAGTTCCGTCCATCGATCGTTCCCGTACGTTCTTCGACCGAGACATTGAAGCGTTCCAGCAACGTGCGCAACTCCCCGTAGGACGAGCATTTGTAATGGCGCAGGCACGACCGTACGACAGACGATATCTGCTGCTTGACATTCCCCTCGGGATAATTCACTTTCCGCAGCCCCTCCTTGTCCGTCTGTTCCTGCCCCTTGATACTCGGATGCAGGCCGTATTTCTGCTCCAACGAGCGCAGGATATCCATCGACCGCCGGGCTTCATAATCGTGGGATAACTTACGGCCGTTCTCATCGATTCGTAATGACACGACATGCAAATGCTCCCGGTCGATATCCGTATGTTTGAAGACGATATAGGGCTGGTTGCCGTAACCCATACGCTCCATGTATTCCTGTGCAATCTCCCGAAGTTGTCCGACGGTCAGTTTATCTTCCGGCGAAGGGTTCAGCGAGACATGGAATACCGTGTTACTCGTGCGCCGATTGGCTTCGAGATACGGCATAAAACTCTCCATGCAGGCATCGACATCCATTTGCCCATGTTTGTCGAACGGCTCGAGCATCTTCTGCCAATAGAGCACTTCGGCTTCATCCTTATCTACTTTCTCCTTGTTGTAATACAGAGCCCCTCCGGGCGAGGAGCCCGACCTTATATTCGCAACCACTCCTTCGCCTGTCTTGCGAGGTTGAGAATCTCGATACTCAGGGCCTTCAGCTCACGAGTCCGCTGTTCCAGCATGGCGATCTGATGCGGGATTGTGACGCTTGAAAAGTGCGCATTGACGGCTTTTACAACCTGATTATAGTTGTTCGCAAGTTTCTGAAATTGGAAATAAAAGTCATTCAGCCGGGCAATGAACTGTACTTTCGAAGGGTCGCGTTTGAGGACTTCGAAGCGCTCCGAGAAGATACGTTTGACGATAAATCGGCTCCGGTTATGTTCCAGTCCGGCCTCTGCAAGCATCTTTTCAAAGCGGATATTTTCCTCTGTGGTGAGCTTAAAATTGTATCGGTGGATACGGGGATCGGTAGCTGTAGGCCGTCCGGTTCTCTTTTTAGAGGTTGTCATAGTGTCGGTAGTTAAAGTGGCGTGACTCGGGAACGCCACCCGGCCTCGCAGAGCGAGCACCTTTGTATGTCGAAAATCTTTTCGGCATACAAAGGTACAGCTCGCTCCCATCTGGCGATGGGAAAAATCCGCGCCGGAGAATCTCTGACCGAAGTTTTCAGAATTTCCCGAAGCGGTTTCCGGAACCGGATCTGTTCCCACTGCAATATTACAACCGCTGAGAGCTGAAAAAAAGCCCGGTGAACGGACTGGAGCGGACTGGAGCGGACATTGGAACGGAAGCGTCACAAGCGGTTGTATATTGTGGCAGGAATAAAAGAAAGCGTTTGTGAGCCATGAAATTGAATCACCCTAAAAGGATATCGTGCCGGCGCGACGGAGATTGTTCCGGGACGAAATTCGTCGTTAAAATTGCTCTTTCCCTCTTTCGGAATAAAGGATATCCACAAAATATGAATTTCTGAAAGAGTGCATTTCTGGATGCAGCAAAAATGCAAAATTCGATAGAATGGCTATCCTAAAACGCGAGTTGTTGAACTTTTTAAATACCGTATTATGAACATCACCCCTGTAAGTATTGCCGTCTGCAATCAGAAAGGCGGCGTCGGAAAATCGACTTTCACGGTACTGCTCGCCAGTTACCTGCATTACATCGTCGGACACGACGTGTTGGTCGTGGACTGCGACTATCCCCAATGGTCGATCTATGCCCAGCGAGAGCGGGAACTATCGCTCATCGAGCATGACGATTACCACAAGCTGTTGCTGGTACGTCAATTCAAAGCCACGGGGCGCAAACTCTGGCCGCTGCTGAAATGCATGCCTCCCGAAGCCCCCGAAGAAGTCGAGCGGCTGCTGCAAAGCGGTTGCCATCCCCGCATCATTCTCTACGATTTGCCGGGAACGGTCAATGCCGAAGGCGTCATTCGGCTACTCGCATCGTTGGACGCTGTCTTTGTGCCCCTGAAAGCCGACAAGGTCGTCATGGAAAGTACGCTCTCCTTTGCCCGGAGCCTCACCACTAACCTTGCCCAGAATCCGGGACTCACCTTACGGAGCGTCTATCTTTTCTGGACGATGATAGACCGTCGTGAACGAACGCCGCTTTACGATCAATACGAGGCTGTTATCCGCAAGCTCGGGTTGCCGCTTATGGCAACTCATATTCCTTACCGTTCGAAGTTCAACAAAGAGCTGCTCCCCGAAGGTACTGGAGTCGGCCGCTCAACTTTGCTGGCTCCGGAACGAGCTTTTGCCCGTGAAGCACAGATCGAGGCCCTCGCGACAGAAATTCTCACGCTTCTTAACATCCGCTAACAATGGTCAAGAAACCCAAAGTCGAAGTCGACGAAGGTCTGGTAAGACAGGTGATCGCAGGACAGTTGCCCCTCACGACGAAAGTTACACGCGAGATAGAAGATCCTGCGCAGCAAGAGCCGGGAGCAGAACCGGATGTTGTTGTCCGGGATTCCGAAGAAGAAGCACAAGATATTCCCACCCCGGCACCGGAACCCCGGCGGCGACGGACAATGGTCATTCCGGATTTTGAGCAGACCTATATGACACGCCATGATATCCACGTTCGCTCGGCCTTATATGTAAGTATCGACACCAAGCGAAAGGTATTGGATGTGGTCAAGAAAATCGGCAGCGAATATATGACAGCTACGTCTTATGTCGAGAATATCGTGCGGCAGCATCTCGAACTGTACAAAGACGACATCAATAGAATTTACAAACAGAAAAGCACCCAAAATCTTATCTAAAATGAAAAAGAACTGTTTTGCGCGTATGCGCCCGTCACTCAAGGCTGCGTCCGTTCCCGACGCTCCGGCATCCATTGTTGCCGCACCTGAAGATTCTTCAAATCCCGATTCTCTGCCTTCCGAAACGGTCGTACCCGAAAGGCAGGGTGTGAAGCCGGAGCGTGCTCACGTACCGGACATACGACGGCGACGTTCGATGAAATTGCCCGACTACAAAAAAACATTTCTTGTCCGGGTGGATTACGACTTCCGCGCCTCGCTCTATGTCAGTGCCCCTACGAAACGGAAAATCCTTGAAGTCCTGAAAAAAATCGGCGGCGAGCGACTGACCGCGACATCTTATGTAGATAATATCCTGCGGCACCATCTCGAAATATTCCGCGACGAGATCAACCGCATACATCAAGAACAGAATTACCATAACATCATCTAAAACTTTTCAATCATGTCGAACGATTATTTATCCGACCTGCACTTTTGGGAGATGCTGGGTCTTATTATGCTCGGATTGACACTTCTTTGGACTACTATTTCCGGGATCAGCTCCTTGATACAGCATTGGCGGCGCCCGGAGCGTCCCGATGCCCCGGCACCTCTTCCGGCCGATGACCGTGAGGATTTCATCCGGGACCGACGACGGGAAGAGCCCGATAAACGGGAAATGCCGCTTCCGGCCCCCTTCCGGCCTCTGCGACCCAATGACGACATTGTCACCGGCGACTTCGACCGAATGTTCCTGCAGCCAAGAAGCATTCGTGCCCGCTCGGCTCTTTATGTCAGCAGCGAAACCAAACGTAAAGTATTGGAGGTCGTCCGTAAGGTCGGCGATGAGCACACGACCGCGACATCCTATGTCGAAAATATTTTACGTCACCATCTCGATCTGTACAAAGACGAGATCAATCGACTGTATCAAGAGCGAAACCCGCAAGACCTGCTTTAATAGGAAGCATAGAAAACAGGATAGTTGTTACAACCTTAAAATTCTTTCTACCATGAACAGCATAATTCTTATTGCCGCCTGCGTCGTATGCCTGGATCAGCTGCTTTTCCGGGGGCGGCTCGCATCATACGTCGTCGACAGCCTGAAGGGCCCAGAGAAAAGTCGCACCGGGCACAAGGCTGAACCTCACACGCCGAAGGCCGTCCCTGCACCCCGTCGGTCCCCGGAAATTCTGGTTTCGAAATCGTATCGGTGCGGACTGGAGCGGACAGGGGCGGACATCAGCACCGCTCCGGCAGGCGGAGATGCTATATTTGCCCCGGCACCTGCAATGGCGCCGTGGAACGGCCTTGTCGTGCAGCCTTCGATCGGCGAAGACGGCGAACTTGCGGAGCCCGAAGCCCCTGCCGGCGCCCGATCTCCGCTTCCGGCTCTCCCCGCCAGAGCAGAACTCCGCGA
>ULTY01048768.1_pt1 | contig 36945 bp, 32 predicted proteins | sample 1958021 | NCBI WGS metagenome assembly ULTY01 (sample SAMEA4835746, study PRJEB28245) | human gut metagenome | biome: gut microbiome; material: fecal sample | place: Denmark | collected 2008 | reverse complement strand
GATAATATTATTTCTCAATAAATTGAAAACAGCTTCTTAGTCAGGCAATTCCTCTCCCCTTCCTATTTCCTATAAATCGTAAACTTCATCGACCGTATAATTGAGAAAATCGTTCAGCGGTTTCATGATGTGAAAATCATGAGCCGCTTTTTCGACCCAATCGGGCGAATCGAAAAAATCATCAGGCTTCACATTCACCACCAAATAATCTTTTCGTTTAAGCCATGCGGCTTGTTCGCAATCCCGTGGAAACGGGCGGGGAACGATTTTCAAAGTTTCCCCTACCCAGTCCCGATACAACGATTTAAACTCCTTGTTTTCCACAATATCTTTCAATTCGTCATAATTATCGTAAACCGCTTGGCGCAGAGCTTTCAACAATTTGGGTTCCGGACACCAAACGCCCCCGCTCAACAGACAATTTCCCGGTTCGAAATGAAAATAATACCCGGCACGCAAACTTTTACGGCCACCCTTTGCTATATAAGCGGACATATACGATTTATACGGAGTTTTATCCGGCGAGAAACGAATATCACGATAAATGCGATACATACAGTTCTTTGCCTCCAACCCCACGATATCTTCGTCGAACTGCGATATTTGCTGTATAAGTTCTTGGATTTTCTCAACAAACAAAGGACGCAACCGATCATACTCTTCCTTATGAGCTTGAAACCATTCTCTATTGTTGTTTTCTCTCAATCGGGACAAATAATCCAATATTTCTTTCATCTTCTCAGTGTTTATACCGTAACAAATGTACAAGTTTTTTTACTTTCTTCCTCGCATAAATTTTCATTTTGTAATATAATTATCAAAAACGCCGCCTAAGTTATCGGCTATATTTGCATTTTTTATTAACTTGCCACGTTTTTAAGAAAAAGCAATACACAAAAAATAAAAATATAATATGGAAACAAACGAAAAACAACCTGTCGATTTGCCCGAAAACGCATTTCGGGAATTAAAACCGGGCGAAGAGTACAAACCCATTCTTTCGCCCGAAAAAGTCTATCCCGAAGTCAATGCATGGTCAGTCTCATGGGGTATTGTCATGGCTGTTATCTTCTCGGCCGCCGCAGCATTTTTAGGTTTGAAAGTCGGCCAAGTATTCGAAGCCGCCATACCTATCGCCATAATAGCCGTAGGACTATCGGGAGCCGCCAAACGGAAAAACGCATTGGGCGAGAATGTAATTATCCAATCCATCGGTGCTTGTTCAGGAGTGATTGTCGCCGGTGCTATCTTCACTTTGCCGGCTTTATACATTTTACAAGCCAAATACCCCGAACTGACCGTGAACTTTATGGAAGTATTTATGAGTTCACTGCTAGGTGGTATATTGGGTATCTTGTTTCTCATTCCGTTCCGCAAATATTTCGTTTCGGATATGCACGGGAAATACCCCTTCCCCGAAGCTACGGCTACGACTCAGGTACTTGTTTCGGGAGAAAAAGCCGGTAACCAAGCCAAGCCTTTGATTCTGGCAGGATTGGTGGGTGGTCTGTACGATTTTTGCCTCTCGACGTTCGGCTGGTGGAGCGAAGTGCTTACCACCCGCATTTTACCGTGGGGAACAGAGATCGCCAACCATGCGAAAATGGTATTTAAAGTGAATACAGGCGCAGCCGTGTTAGGACTCGGATACATTGTCGGCTTGAAATACTGCTTGATTATTTGTTCCGGCTCTCTTTTCGTTTGGTTCGTCATCATTCCTCTGCTGGGCAGCATACCCGGTAGCGAATTAGCTGCGGCGGCTCCCGAACAGATATTTACCGATTACGGCCGGTACATAGGTATCGGCGGTATAGCTATGGCGGGAGTGATAGGTATTATCCGCTCTTGGGGTATCATTAAAGGAGCCGTAGGACTGGCTACAAAAGAATTTTCAGGGAAAAATAAGGGCGCGATAGAGGATCAAGCGCCCCGCACACAACGAGACCTCTCTATGAAATTCATCATCTCGGCTGCCGTATTCGCCTTGATTATCACATTCCTGTTCTTCTATTTGGGAGTTATCAATAATTTCATGCAAGCAACGGTCGCTTTCTTGGTAGTCGCCGGAATTTCATTCCTGTTCACCACCGTAGCGGCAAATGCTATCGCTATCGTGGGAACGAACCCCGTTTCGGGAATGACACTGATGACACTGATTCTAGCGTCGGTTATCCTTGTGGCGGTCGGACTTAAAGGGACAAGCGGAATGGTTGCTGCATTGGTTATTGGAGGTGTGGTCTGTACGGCGCTCTCGATGGCCGGTGGATTCATTACCGACTTGAAAATAGGTTACTGGATAGGCTCCACTCCTCGCAAACAAGAGACTTGGAAATTCCTCGGTACACTCGTCTCTGCCGCAACCGTAGGAGGTGTTATCCTCATTCTGAACAAATCGTACGGATTCTCCGGGGAAAATGCTTTGGTAGCACCTCAGGCCAATGCTATGGCGGCAGTTATCGAGCCCCTCATGATGGGACAAGGCGCACCGTGGATGCTCTATGGAATCGGTGCTATTCTTGCCGTTCTGCTGACATGGCTGAATGTCCCGGCTTTGGCGTTCGCTTTGGGTATGTTCATTCCGTTGGAACTAAATACACCTTTGGTCATCGGAGGGCTTATCAGTTGGTATGTAGGCAGCCGTTCGAAAGATACCACTCTGAACAAAGCCCGTTTAGATAAAGGCACATTATTGGCTTCGGGATTCATTGCCGGCGGTGCACTCATGGGAGTCGTCAGTGCGGGAATGAAATTTGCAGGATTCGAGTATACCCACGATTTGAGTGAAGCGACTCTGCAAACTGTCGGATTGATTATGTATTTGCTGCTCATTGCCTTTTTAACCATATCGAGCATGAAAGCAAAAAAACAAGATTAGAAACTTCTTGATGTGAATCATAAAAACGGATTGAGATATTAAAATTTCAATCCGTTTTTCGTATATTTGTTAGACCATGAGAATAATTTAAGAAGCTGTTTTAAATTTATTCCGAGACAGATTGAGACTTATGTTGAAGCAGATTGGAGTCCGAGATATGCAGTCAATAGCGGGTTATTGACAAAAATCAAGGGATTCAAGATGCGAGACAGGGGCGCAATATGGCCGGAACATACCTGCCTGCAATGATAATATTATTTCTCAATAAATTTAAAACAGCTTCTAAGATCATGAAAACAGAAAAAGAGAAAATGCTTGCCGGAGAGCCCTATGATTGCGGTGACACAGAATTAATCAACAGATGGTATAAAGCAAAGCAATTACAAAAAGAATATAACGATACCCCATCTGACGATATAGAAAAACTATCCTCATTATTAGACGATTTAATTGGATCAAGAGGAGAAAATGTTTGGATTTCAGCTCCCTTCTTCGTGGACTACGGTGAGAATATACATATCGGGCGAAATGTGGAAATAAATATGAACTGCGTATTTTTGGATTGTAATACCATCACTATCGGCGATTATTCGGGAATAGGTCCGGGTGTACATATCTATACAGTCTTCCATCACACCGCACCTCAGGAACGTTTGGGCGAAAACAGCAGTTTTTGGAAATCTCTCACCAAACCGGTGAACATCGGGAAAAACGTTTGGATTGGAGGTGGCAGTATAATCCTACCCGGCGTAACCATAGGAGACGGTACGACAATCGGAGCGGGAAGTGTCGTCACCAAATCTATACCCGCCAATTGCATAGCAGTCGGAAATCCTTGCAAAGTAATAAAGGATAATAATAAAGGATAATTTATAAAATAACCATATACGACAATACCCTAAATTTTGTTACCACGAGATTTAGGGTATTGTCGTATATATATATATTTGCCTTTGTAAATAATACGAATAAAAATATTTATCGATTCTCAATCGATACCCGATCACAACTTTATTTTAGCACAAATTTTGCGCAGTCTACCCTCCCCGATAATAGGAGCATGGCCGTCCTCTGGAAATACAATCAGAAACTGACCGGGATATACGGTGAAATAAGTCGACGGCCTATCGGAATAAAAGGCACAATCTTTTTCCTCGGAATACGCTTGCTGCACCTCCTTCAAATCGCACAGAGGCTTCCACCCCACTATTTCAGGAGCATCAAGAGGGACATGCACATCGAGGTAGCGTCGATGTACCTCTATAACCTGTTCCGATTGAGAACGTAATATCGGATAATCGTTGTTGATGAAAACTCGATCACCGTCCAATTCGATACGCCCAATCGAATCGGAAAGAAAATCATGCTCTTTAATATAACTGAAAAGTTTCCCCAGCAAAGGATGCAAAGCCTCTACCCGCTTCGTGTCACTCAAATCTCCTAAAATCATATATCGTCTTATTCTACTTCTGCTTCCTGCTCCATCGGTAATTTGTCATGCCATTTAGCCGACACATGTGTCCCGTCGCAAAAAGGCTTGTTTTGCGATTGTCCGCACCGACACAAGGTAACCCTGTTTCTTATCTCATAACTGCTTCCGTCCGAACTTTCTATACGAATTCCGCCTTTTACCCAAATGGGACCGCTGACTTTAATCACAGGGTCTTCGATCAATCCTATTGCCGGATCAAATGGAGGTTCAAAAATCTCGCCTGTTTCTTTATCCCAAACGACCAAACGGCCGGCCGGACAATGTTCGGCTTCATGAATGACTAAGTCACGTTCTTCTTGGGATTCGGCCGTTTGTACCAAATTCCAAATTCTACCGTAGGCATCGCAAAAACGAGCGAAAGCGCAATATTCTTCATTATCAGCAAGCACCATAGTTGGCCCTATATATTTTTCGGCATCTTCCAATAAAGGCTCATGAGATGCCGTCTCTTTCGGGTCCCAGTCCGTGTGATGATGGGAACCATCGCAATAAGGTTTGTTCTTGGATGCACCGCATCGGCACAAAGCCGTAGGCTCCTCTGTCGTACTAAAATGGTTACCCTTACGATAGGTCCAAGAAGAACCTTCGTCATTAGGAACTATAATCTCTTGATCCATAGGAGGATTACCATAAAGCAAATAAGGACCGTCCGGCGTAATCTTTATATAGAATTTCGCGGGAGCCATACGAGAACCGGCTTCGATAGCAGTTTGAATTGTTTTTGCCATAATCAAATTGTTTTTTATTCTTATAGCTAAAACAAGCTATAAAGAAGATGGTTCAAAATAATCACAAGCTGTCGATAACCAAACCATCGTATGCGAAATGCACATGGGCAGGCAATTCTTTTTCTACCTCCGAAGTCAATCCCATATGATGGCTCATGTGAACCAAGTAGGCTTCCCGCGGCCCCACTCTATCGATGATTCGCAACGCATCGGCTAACGTTTGATGCGAAAGATGGGGCTTTTTCCGCAAAGCATTTACGACCAATACATCTATATCTTTTAACTTCTCATATTCCGATTCAGGAATAGTAAGAGCATCCGTTATATAAGCAAACCGCCCCATACGATACCCCAAGATAGGCAATTTATAATGCATCACCCTTATGGGAACAATTTCTATTCCAGCTATTAAAAACGGTGACAAACCTATCTCCTGCAAACAAATATTGGGAACTCCCGGATAGCGATGATCGGCAAAACAATAAGGCAACCTGTTTCGTATTCCCTCGGCAACCGAAGGCTCCAAATAAATAGGAACAGTACCGTTTTCCCCGAAAGGACGCAAATCGTCTATCCCTCCGGTATGGTCATAATGTATATGAGTAACCAATACCGCATCGATTCGTTTAATATGGAATCGCAACATTTGCTGACGAAAATCGGGGCCACAATCGATCAATATGTTCTTACCCTCTATCTCAACTATGGCCGAGGTTCTCAACCGACTATCCCTCGGATCGGTAGAAGTACATACCGGACACGTACAACCGATTTGCGGTATTCCGGTTGAAGTTCCTGTCCCTAAGAAAGTAACCTGCATCATACTCATTCAATATAATTAACCTCAGGATTGATAACGATACCATAAGTGTCCGATACCGATTTACGAATCATTTCCGCGAGAGCAACCACATCGTTGGGCTTTGCATTGTTTTTATTTATCAATACCAAGCACTGCTTCTCATAAACCGCCGCACCGCCGAAACTTTTTCCTTTCCAGCCGCAACGATCGATAAGCCAACCGGCAGGGACCTTAACATGCATATCGTCTACGACGTAATGAGGCATATCGGGATAAGACGATTTCAGCTTCTCATATTGTTCCGTAGAAATTACAGGATTCATGAAAAAACTACCGGCACTGCCATATTCATCGGGTTCCGGCAATTTCGACCGCCTGATTTCTATGACAGCTTTACGGACATCTGCGATAGAAATGTCATCGCCGGGCAATGAAGCCCGCAGATTTCCATAATCCAAATGTAGCTCGGGCGATTTTTGCAATCTGTACACTACCGATGTAACGATATATCTACCCTTCCAATCGTGCTTGAAAACACTGCTTCTGTAACCATACCTACACTCTGCATTTCGAAAGGTACGGGATTCGCAAGTCTCGACATCTACCGCTTTTACTTCATGGATAATATCTTTCACCTCCACGCCGTAAGCTCCTATATTTTGAATAGCGCTCGCTCCCACTTCGCCCGGTATATACGACAAATTCTCGGCCCCCCCCCAACCGTTAGAGACCGTCCAAGCGACGAAGTCGTCCCACACGACACCTGCTCCTATTTCCACAAGCACCTCGGTATCGGTCTCCTCCGACACAGCCATGCCCTGTATGGCAGAATGCAACAATACGCCATTATACATTTCTTTTACAAAAAGCAAATTGCTTCCCCCTCCTATCGGGAAAAAAGTATGTTCCCGCAATAAATCGGACTGCAACAACGTCACCAGCTCCTCGACCGTTTCATACTCTACAAACCACTTGGTATAAACGGGCATGCGGAATGTATGCCTGTCCTTTATAAAATAATTCTCCTCTATCTTAATCATATCACAACCTATAATCGGCCAACAAATCATCGACAAAAAACAGATACGCTCCCGAGTTGTATATCCACTGCTCTCTCAATCCGCTGTATGTGGGAATCTTCTTCACCTCGTTCGGATTGCCCAACGAAAGTTTACATTCGGCCTTCGTCATACCCGTTTTTACTTTTCCCAACGTAATTTGCTCCCAAGCATCGTCCTGTATTTCCTTATATTGCAAACGCGGATTCTCGAAAGAAAACAAGCGGTCGAACGTGATATATTGGGAGCGGGACGAAGAAAGCAATGACATGAAAACTCCCGCTTGATTTCCTTTATCGTCCTCGAACCAAACTTCGACCGGCAACACGTTATTTCCCGGACGAATATCCACAACTCGGACAGGTATCAACTTTCGCCCCTCTATCGCTTCCGATTTTTCATTGTACCACATAGGCGTTTTTATATACAGAACTCTGTCTTTCAAAAGGGAGCGAGCCATATTTAAATCATCGATATCGATGAACGGAGGTATCAATGGCGTATATTTCAACCGACCGATCTCCTCCCGGGTCTTCCCTGTTTCATAGCGAAACTTATGACCTTCGCAATCGAATAACAAGACAACTTTGTCGTCCCCGCCGAAAGGACTTTCTTCTATACTTCCGGCATACGTAAAAATTTTTCCCTTCAAAGAGATACTATCCGGGAATGTAGGCTTTTCCGGTCTGAAAACGAACGAAAGTTTTTCATCGGTATAATAAAACGGCTTTCCTATGCGCCACGTATCGCACCCTTGTTGAACGAAATAAGACTCTATAAAACGATCTTCGGGACTCTGTGCCGCAATTTCGCCTGTATCGGGCATAGTTATTTTCTTTGTACTCTCGACTCCTGTAAAACAAGAGGTTACGAAAATACACAAAACCGTTGCCACCATATAAACTATACCAGTTCTCATATCTCATTAAATTCCGATGATTTCCATTTATCTATGTTACATGAATCATAGACGTATAATTTACAAAGATAACGAAAGGCGAGCGCAGAGACAAACAGAAATCGCATTCCCGACTTGGCTATGCCGAACCGCATCCTATCTTCGTATTTACAAAGATAGCGAAAGGCGAGCGCAGAGACACACGGAAACCATATTCCCGATTTGGCTATGCCGAACCGCATCCTATCTTCGTATTTACAAAGATAGCGAAAGGTGAGCGCAGAGACAAACGAAAATCACATTCCCGATTTGGCTATGCCGAACCACATCCTATCTTCGTATTTACAAAGATAGCAGAAGCGATGTAGAGAAACAAATTTATTTTAGATTTTCATTAGATCAGTTTAACTAATTGAAAAATAAAATTTTAGATAACTGTTTAAGAAATAGAGGCAACGATTTAGCAACATATAAGGCTTGCAGTCCCGTGTCGATTCCACACAATAAGAACCGTCGAGTTATCCATTATAGTCTGCAAATCGCTCCTTTACTATTTATTGTGCGGGAACCATACCGCACAACAATAAAAATGAGATGTATAGTGTTAAATTCTATTCATTGTATTTCTGTCATTTCGAGATTGCTAACGGGGTACAGTTTGCCACCATTAGAATAGGCGCCTGTTATCCAACTATGCAATTTGTTCTATTCGACTTTTTTGACATAAAGGATAAGAAGCAATGAACGGTTCTATTTTTTGTTTCATTTCAACAAATGAAACCCCGTAAAAATACAAGGCTGTCCATTCATTACCTTCCCAATAACTATAAAAACGACCTATGCCATTCATTGCTGATTCCATCTGCTCAATGACGTGATTGATATCGCAACTCCCATAAATTTCATCTGGTAAATCCGTTCCATTGACATAAAAAGCCAATCCTTCCAAAGTCCCTACTTCTATCTTAATTTCAGGTGCTGTGCATAATAAAGCTGAGCCTTTGGGGATTCCTATTATATTCATAAGCTCCACCAAACGGTTTACACTATCTTGTTTATCATCATTTAGGTGAATCTCTATATCACAGGATACAATTTCTCCGGTTTGTGGATTTTGTAGTGTTCCTCCACCCGTTACTTCTCCCAATTTTCCCTTTTCAAGAATTTCTTGAAGTGCATCTTCCAAATCATGTCTGTGCATGGGTTGCAAACGTGAGTTCAAATTCAATGTTAGGTCCATATTTTCTATAATTTTATTTGTTGGATAAATTATACTATCAGCCGATTTGGCTGTTGTTTTTTCAAACATATCACTTTGTGAACAAATATAGTGAAAGGTGAGTGCAGAGACAAGAGGGAATTATATTTCCGATTTGACTATGCCGAACCGAATCCTATATTCGTGTTTACAAATATAAGCGAAAAGCGAGAGCAAAGACAAGAGGAAATCCCATTTCCGACTTGGCTATACCGAACCGCATCCTATATTCGTGGTTACAAATATAAAAAAGTAATGTACACCACGAACGACACACCGCACTTTTTTTCGGTAAATCGGGCAATATTTAACATTTATAGCTCGAACTACTATCTTACACCGCCAGCCGTTTTTTTATCCACACGGTCTCAATAAGAAAAAAAGAGAAGTCGTTTCTAATTTTTTTCGTACTTTTGCGATATGAAAACTTCTACCTCCTTATCGGTTCACAGAGTATGGTTCCGCCGATGGAATCGCCACAACTATGCTACCTTTTGCAGTATAGGCAAATGTGTAAACATAGGAAGTGTCCGTAAGGAAATAGCCGACAAGTCTTTGAAAAAAGGATTTTCCACAACTTCCACCGATACTATCGTGGAAAATATGGAACGTTCGGATAAACCGTCCGAAGAAGACCACACGGCGGGAAGTTTTTTCCCCCCCGAAATTTTGGCGAGTACCGTAGATACTCCGGTGACAAGCTGCGCCACCGGTCATTCGTGCGACAATAAACAGACATTTACTAACTATATATTCCGGGATAACAGCGGCCGTTTCGCTTTATACCGGATTTTTCATATTCTAAAAACGCTTGCTTATGGATAATTTTGATGCCCAACATCTATGGCATCCCTACACCTCGACCATTGACCCCCTGCCCTGCTATCCCGTCAAGAGGGCGGAAGGGGTATACATAGAATTGGAAAACGGACAAAGGCTCATCGACGGCATGTCGTCATGGTGGGCGGCCGTACACGGATACAACAACCCCACGCTCAACAAGGCAGCGGAAGAGCAGCTGAAAAAAATGTCGCACGTCATGTTCGGTGGGCTCACCCACCAACCGGCGATCGACCTCGGAAAACTGCTTTTGCAAATCGTTCCACCGTCCATGCAACACATATTTTATTGCGATTCGGGTTCCGTATCGGTCGAAGTCGCCATGAAAATGGCTATACAATATTGGCACGCCCGCGGAAAGGCATCTAAATGCAACCTCATCACCATACGATCGGGGTATCATGGCGACACATGGAATGCCATGTCTGTATGCGACCCGGTAACCGGTATGCACTCCATTTTCGGGGATGCGCTCCCCACCCGCTATTTTGTTCCGTCTCCCTCCTGCCGATTCGACGACGAATGGGATCCCGCCTGTATCGTTCCTCTTCGGGAAGCCATAGAAGCCCATCACGAAAAATTGGCGGCACTTATCCTCGAACCCATCGTGCAAGGAGCCGGCGGCATGTGGTTCTATCACCCGCAATACCTTCGGGAAGCCAAGCAGCTATGCGAACGATACAACCTGCTGCTCATTTTCGATGAAATCGCCACCGGATTCGGCCGCACCGGGAAACTGTTCGCTTGGGAACATGCGGGAGTCACCCCCGACATCATGTGTATCGGCAAAGCCCTGACCGGAGGATACATGACTATGGCCGCCACTTTGACGACACACGAAGTCGCCCACACGATTTCCAACGGAAATCCGGGAGTATTCATGCACGGTCCCACCTTCATGGGTAACCCTTTGGCCTGTGCCGTGGCCTGTGCGTCCGTCTCTCTCCTCCTCTCTTCCGGCTGGAAAGAGAAAGTCGCCGCCATCGAAACCCAATTAAAACGTGAGCTAAGTCCAGCGGCGACACTGCCCCAAGTTTCCGACGTAAGAATACTGGGAGCTATCGGAGTCATCGAAATGAAAAACCCGGTCGATATGGCTTCCATACAGAAACAATTCGTCGAGCGGGGCATTTGGGTAAGGCCGTTCGGGAAATTGGTATACATTATGCCGCCGTTCATCATAACCCCTTCCCAACTTTCCACACTCACCTCGGCTCTGTTGGAGGTAGTAAAAACACTGCGATAATGAATACCTATTCTTCCCAACTGGAACAACTCTCTCGACAAGGTAATCTGCGCTCCTTGCCGACCGTGGAGGCACAAGGCCTGTCCATCGTCCGTGACGGGAACACCATGTTGAATTTCTCCTCGAACGATTATCTGGGACTGGCCGATGACACGGACTTAAAAAAGGTGTTTTTGCAAAACCTGAATCCCCGTGACGTTCGTTTTTCTTCGACATCTTCTCGGCTGTTGACCGGCAATTTCCCCGTGTACGCTCGATTGGAAAAAAGGCTCGCCGAACTGTACAAAGCCGAAGCCTCTCTCGTATTCAACAGCGGCTACCATGCCAACAGCGGCATTCTGCCGGCAGTGACCGACAACCGCTCTTTGATTTTGGCCGACAAACTCGTCCATGCGAGCATAGTCGACGGGATAGGACTCTCCAAAGCCCGCTGCATACGCTACCGGCATAACGATTACGAACAACTGGAACGGTTGGTTTCCGAGTCGGCCTCGCAATACGAAGCGATATTCATCGTGACCGAAAGCATATTCAGCATGGACGGTGACGAAAGCGACTTGCCCCGCTTGGTGGCGTTGAAGAAACACTACCCCAATATTTACCTGTATGTCGACGAAGCCCATGCTTTCGGCGTGAGAGGTCAATGCGGATTGGGCTGCGCCGAAGAACAAGACGTTATTAAAGAGATAGATTTCTTGGTCGGCACGTTCGGAAAAGCGGCCGCCTCGGTAGGGGCATTCGTTATCTGCTCCGATGAAATAAAACGGTATTTAGTCAACAAAATGCGGACACTGATTTTCACGACCGCATTGCCGCCTGTCAATCTCGAATGGACGCTGTTCATCATCGATAAAATCGTCGATATGCAAACGCGCCGGGAACATTTGGAGGCAATCGGCCACAAAGCCAGACAAGCGCTCAATCCGTTGAACGGAGCGATTGTCAGCAGCAGCCACATCGTCCCCTTCGTATTGGGCGAAACGGAACGCGCCGTACAAACCGCCTTGAAATTACAGCACGAAGGCTTTTATCTGTTGCCGGTTCGCCCGCCCACCGTACCGCAAGGAACCTCCCGGTTAAGGATTTCGCTGAGCGCCGGACATACCGATACGGAGATAGACAGGCTCATTCACACGTTAACCAAGATTTCATCGGGCCTATGATACAAACTTTCATTTCTCGCAGACACACCGACGACTTAATCCTCCTCTTCGCCGGTTGGGGAATGGATACGCATCCGTTTGCCTGTCTGAGTCACATAGGCTGCGACTGTTGTGTCTGCTACGACTACACCGACCTGAGTTTCGACACCACCCCATTCCTCGACTATAAAAACATCGAAGTCTATGCGTGGTCGTTTGGCGTTTGGGCGGCGGCAACGGTCTTGCCCGATAAAGGACTCCCCATAAGACACGCCACGGCCATCAACGGAACCGAATACGGAATCGACATCGAGACAGGCATTCCCCCCGAAATATTCCGGGCGACCCTCGAACACTTGAACGAAGCGAGCTTGAAAAAATTCTACCGGCGCATGTGTTGCGAACACCTCGACGATTTTAAGGAGGCTTTCCCCGAAAGAGACATAAACAGCTTGTACGACGAATTGCGTGCCATAGGCGAGAACATAACTCTGCACTCTCGTCCCCGTTTCCGTTGGGACAAGGCGATAATCGGGACAAGAGACCTCATATTTCCCGCAAGAAACCAAGTGAACGCATGGGAAGGGACAACGGTCGTTCAAGAGCTGGACGAACCCCATTTTTTCCATTTCCGCCCGGTTGTGTTGGAAAATAGGCTCGACAAAGCGACCATTAAAAACAGCTTCGGAAACGCAGCCTCCACCTATGAACGGGAAGGCCTTATCCAAAGCCGGATAGCCCGACAGCTGAACGACAAGATTCCGAGCCGTTTGAACAAATGCATCGACAATATACTGGAAATAGGTTGCGGAACAGGAAAACTGACCCGCTGTCTCATCGACAGGTTCCCCGATGCCCGGTTCACGATAAACGACCTGTCGCCCGAAATGAAAGACTACATAACCGCACTACCGTTCAAACAGTTGAGTTTCAAGGAAGGCGATGCTGAAAAAATCGATTTCAACGAAACATACCATTTGATTACCTCCGCTTCAACGATTCAATGGTTCACCGATTTGGAAGGATTCTTGAAACGCATATCCGGCAATTTGTCCGATACGGGCACGATCGCTGTCAGCACATTCGCAGCCGGCAATCTGCCCGAAATACAATCTTTAATGACCACAGAAATGCCCTATTGGGGGTATGCCGATTTAAAACGGTTGTTCGAAAAACACTTTCGGGTCGAACTTTTCGAACAAGAGGAATACACCCTTCGTTTCGACACTCCCGTCGAGTTACTCCGGCATCTCAAAAACACCGGCGTGACAGGTATTTCGGGACACTCCCGGCAAAAAGGATTCGACTTTATAAAGCGATATAGAAAAACTTTCGACGGGAAAAAAGAGATCACGCTCACCTATCGACCCGTCTACATCGTCGCACATAAAAAAACACAGATATGAAAGGAACTTTTTTTATCACCGGTATAGATACCAACATCGGGAAAAGTTACGCCACAGGGTGGCTGGCACGTGAATGGAACAGCAAAGGGATTAAAACGATCACTCAAAAAATGATACAGACCGGGAATGTAGGCCACTCCGAAGACATAGACCTGCATCGGGAAATTATGGGAATACCGTTCACCCCGGAGGATAAGGAGCAAATCACATTCCCCATTGTCTATTCCTATCCCGCTTCTCCGCATTTGGCAGCCGAGATAGACGACCGCATTATTCCCATAGAAAAAATAACAGAGTCCACCCGAATACTCCAAAGCAAATACGACGTGGTTCTGCTCGAAGGAGCCGGAGGTTTGATGGTTCCTATTACTCGCCGATACCTGACGGTCGATTACATCGCCGACCAACAGTTGCCGGTTATCTTGGTAACGTCCGGGCGTTTGGGCAGTATCAACCACACGCTGCTCTCTATCGAAGCGCTGGTAAATAGGAATATTCCCCTTTACGGAATGGTCTACAATACCTTTCCGAAAACAGACGAGCGGATAGACAAAGACACAGAGGAATATTTGAAAACCTATCTGAACGGACATTTCCCCCAAGCACATTTTTGGACACTACCCGAGATTGCTTTACACCGATAACCGGATTGTAAAAAACAGATGAAATTTATCGGGTCGTAAAGTTCGATCTATCGGGGCTTTTCAATATATTTGTAGCTATGAAGATAAGAAGCGGTTCGGCATAGCCAAGTCGGAAATGCGATTTCCGTTTACACGGCTCTTACCGTTCGCTATAATTGTTTACTATTCGAACACCCCCATGAACACATCGACTGTAAAGATCATACTTTGTTTTCTGTTGATTATCCCGATTATGGCAAATGCCCGGTCCAATGATATACAAACTTGGATAGAACGAATCGGACGGCAATATGCACCCGATTCCCGCACAGCCGTTTATACGGTATCGAGCGAGCTATTGAACGATTCTATCCATATTCTGAAAGGAAAGTGCGACAACCGGCAAGTCGTCGAAACATTGCTCCGAACGCTCGACACGGCCGGAATCTCCTATATAAATGCGATAAAGTTGCTGCCCGACCGTTGTCTTGGCGAAAAGACAAGAGGTATTGTCACAGTCTGCTGTGCACATTTGAGAAGCGAGCCGAGGCATTCGGCCGAGATGGTCTCTCAGGCTATTCTCGGTACGCCCCTGCTCATCTTGGAAGAGCAAAAGGGTTGGTACAGAGTGCAAACTCCCGATAATTACATCAGTTGGATAATCGCAAATTCGATCTCCGTAAAAACTACTGCCGAGTGGACCGAATGGAAAAATGCCACCCGATATGTCTATACCGGACTGCAAGGCTATGTATATGCCTCCGCAGATAAAAATGCCGAGACCGTGTCCGACATCGTATCGGGCTGTATTCTGCAAGCCGCAGGAAAGGCGGGAAAAAAGTTCATACCCGTGTCTTTCCCCGATGGAAGAACCGGATTCTTGAAACACGACGAATGTCGCGAACTCTCCGAGTGGGCATCGACCCCTGTAAACATGAATAAAATCATACAGACCGCCGAAGGAATGATGGGAACGACTTACCTCTGGGGCGGCACTTCGGTCAAAAGTGCCGACTGTTCGGGATTTGTCAAAACGGCCTATTTTTCTGCCGGAATCATTCTCTCCCGCGATGCTTCGCAACAAGCTCTCACCGGCGACATCATGCCGGCAGAACAATGGGACGAATGTCAGACAGGAGACCTCCTGTTCTTCGGCAACGCCCCCGGCAAAGTCTCGCACGTGGCTCTCTACCTGAACGATGGGAAATATATACACTCTTCGGGACAAGTCAAAATAAACAGTATCGATGCTCGGGATACCGACTATTACGCTATTCCGCTCCTCGGTATCAGCAGAGTCGTGAACAAGATAGGGACTCCGGGAATCACACCCGTAAAACGACACCCGTGGTACTTCGAGCAAAAATAAACTGAAAATGGACAGACGAGATTTTTTGCGCAAAAGTGCGATAGGCACATTGGGATTGACACTATCCCCCGCACTTTTTAATAGTTGCGGAACTTCCGCATCCAAAGGAACAAGCTCAGATAGATTGCAACTTTCTTTCAAACCGTATGACTTGAAATTGAAACACGCCTTCAATTTGGCGAAAAGTTCTCGTACCCACACCCCCGATGTACAAGTACAACTCCGTTTCGGAGAATGGACAGGATACGGAGAAGCCTCCATGCCGCCTTATTTGGGCGAAACCCAAGAATCGGTATGCCGCTTTCTTGGGCAACTCGACTTGAAGCAGTTTACCGATCCTTTCCGCATGGAAGAAATTCTCGACTATGTAGATTCCGTTGCACCCGACAACCGGTCGGCAAAAGCATCGGTAGATATAGCTTTGCACGATCTCGTCGGTAAAATCATGGGACAACCGTGGTACAAAATATGGGGACTCTCCCCCGAAAAATGCCCCGATACCTCCTTTACTATCGGGATAGATACCGCAGAAGTTGTCCGTCAGAAACTGCGGGAAGCATCCCCCTATAATGTATTGAAAATCAAGATGGGATTGGACAACGATAAAGAATTGGTAAAAATCATTCGTTCAGAGACCGACCGCCCCATCTGTGTCGATGTCAATCAAGGTTGGGACAATAAGGAGTATGCGCTCGAAATGATACAATGGCTTAGTGAACAAAACTGCCTGTTCGTGGAACAACCCATGCCCAAAGAAAAGATAGACGAACAGGCTTGGCTCCACGAACGCGCTCCTCTGCCTATCATCGCCGATGAATTTTTGCAACGTATGCCCGATGTACGACGGGCATACGGGCTCTACGACGGCATCAATATAAAACTAATGAAAAGCACCGGTATGCGCGAAGCCTACCGAATGGCCATATTGGCAAGAGCTTTGGATATGAAAGTGATGATCGGTTGCATGACCGAGACCTCCTGTGCCATCTCTGCCGCGGCACAACTGTCTCCGTTGGCCCACTGGGCCGACCTTGACGGAAACCTGCTTATATCCAACGATCTATTCGATGGAGTGAAAATTGTCAAAGGAAAAATAACACTGCTGGATCGCCCCGGCATTGGAGTCGTTCCATTATAAATTTATTTTCCAAAAATCTTGAAATCAAGGACAAAGGAGGTAACAGTAAAATCGGAATCTACGTCCAACGTTAAGTTCAATGACATAGACCCCGATTTCGCTGCGATGATAGCCGCAAGATACGATCCCGACAAATAAAATTCGGAGTCGTAGCCCTGTTTTTAAAGTATAGTCTTCTTCTTTAAGTCGAACTCTTCTTGTGTTATTATTCCTTTCTCTTTCAGCTCATATAGCCTCTTTATTTCATCACTGCTGGATTTCACGGATTCTGCATTCTGTCCTCCCATATTTATAGCGACTGTGTTTACATTGTTATTGGGTGGAGTTTGTTGTGTCTTCATTATGATGGAAGTTAGGTTGTATTTCTGATTAAAGGTTTCTTCACTCATTAACAGAAAACCGATAAAATCAATTAGGGCGATTAGGGCTGGAACAAAGGTCCAACAGAAAATTAAGTACAAAATGCCTAATCCTGTTTGACCAAGATAAAAACGGTGAATACCAAAAACTCCTAAAAAGAAACAAAGAACTGTTGCTGTCGTTTTACTTTTCATACTACATTTATTTTAAAGTTAAACAATAAAGTCTGTAAAACGGCGAACGGCGTGAACGCAAAAAACGTAGAACCATTGCCACACCGCTATCAAGGTTCACCACAAACCCTACTCACTCGTGGAATGATTCTACGTTATGCGTAGATACACTTCACCTTTGAGTGAGTAGTTTATAGCCTTAGTCCTTTTATCCGAGGTGGTGATTCTGATAGCGGTTTTCGGCTATATGTATCGTGAGAGCACATTTACTCTCTTATGTCGGTACAAAGATAGTTACTTTTAGTGAGATAACTATTATGTTGGTTTAGAAAGTTCAAATGAAAATCTTATATTGGGGGTAAATAGTATATAATTACGAAACATTTTTTCTATCGAAAGTATCATCATGCCATAAACCGCCGACAACAAGAATATACCTTTGTCGAAAAAACAAACGAGCGATGATAGATACAAGATTCGACACGAGCATAGATTTAAGAGGAGAAATCGAGAACTACCGTCAAGTAGCCCTAATCAAGTACTACAAGATGCTCCTCGAAATCGATCCTAAAAAGGACCGGTTGACCTTGCTCGCCGTCCTTCGATGTATCGACAAGCTCGAAAGACATTCCCAAGAGAGAAAACGTCCCCGCTGCGACCGGAAGAAAATGCAAGCCGATGGAACACTCGCTTGGCACTACCAAAAGAGAAACCAACTCTTTCGGAAAGCCGGGCTATACGACATCGAGTCCACACAGTACCTCGTCGACCACGAAGAGATATTCGATACACCCGAGGAACGGGAGGAACGCGAACGATTCGAAGCCTGCCGGCGCGAAGCGCTCAGGAAACAACAAGAGGAAAGAAAAAACGAGGAGAACGAAAAAGCCACCTCGGAAACCGCATCGACCCCCGAAAACAGAGAAGAAAAAGAATCCGATTCATACGAAAGAAAACCCGGAGACACCCCCGAATCGTTAGAAAATGAATTCGGGAACCGGGAAGAAAACCTTACGAATCACATCGATACACCGGAATATCGGCCCAATCCCCTTTCGCCTCTTTCCGGCAATATCTGGTGCGAAACCTACGTAAGAACTCCGATCGGTGAACCGAATCCCGGATTCCATGCCGCCTCTTTCGGCTGCAATAGGCGGGAATAAAAGAAAATATTTCATTCTCCAAATACACATTTCAGCCCCCTGTATCCCATTTTCTTGTGGAATACGGGGCAGAGGCATATATCCACACCCAAAAACGATCAAAAACAATCAGGTGGAGTGTCAAACACACAGTTTATTAGTGTATACTCCCTCCAAAAATATCAAAAACAATGATATTGAAGTGCACCTTTTCCTATTTTCTGGTGTATACCCCCTCCCCCAAAATATTAAAACAATATTCCATAAAAGTAAAAAAGCCCTGCTTCCCACATTTCTGCTACCCCTCCCCTGCCATTTCCCGTAACATTACAGGATATTTCAGTTTTCACTATCGGAGATATTTCACACTCCTCCTCTGCCGTGCCCCGCAGCATTGCGGGGTGTTTTGCACAGCAAAATATAGGGGAGGTGGCACGAAGTGACGGAGGGGTTAATTCAATGGATATGTCGAAAATACAGGCAGTAACGGAGAAAAAGTCAAGCATCGACCTCTCCCCTGCCATGCCCTATAACCTTACGGGTTATTTCTGTTTTCACTATCGGAGATATGCTAAACCTCCTCCTCTGCGTTTTGCATAGCAAAATATAGGGGAGGTGTCCGAAGGACGGAGGGGTTAGAAAAATATCGGCAGTGGCAATAACAAAATCAAGTATCACCCTCTCCCCTGCCATGCCCCGCAGCATTACGAAATGGTATAGGGGCGAGAAACCGAAGAAGCGATAGTTGTTGAGAAAAGAGGTTGTAAAAAACGTTTGATTGTAGAATGTATTCCCCTCGCCCTGCGGGTACTTCCGCCCTATCGCACAGCACTTTTATGAACCTGTAAATTTGCCTGTGCTTTTTCTTTGCACTATCTTTGTTGTCGAAAGGTACGACATTATTGGTCAATAACAAACAAGACCTACCGGTTGCACATACCACAAAAAGAGTGATAAACTGGTAATGATTACCCGAATTTAAGCTCTTAATCAGCATTCGAATGAACAGCATTTTATCATACATATTTCTGATAATATTGCTTCTCTCCGGCTGTAAGGAACAGGAGAAGAACGCCATGACCGTACAGACGCCTGCAACACATACAGATTCCTACGCACTCATCAAAAGTTGGGGAGAGTACGTACGTAAAGGAGAATACGAAATACTGATAGACACAGCTAAAACCTACTACCGTAAAGCCATTGCCAACCACGACAAGAAAACACAAGCCTATGTGGGCGCATACATCGGACAAGCTTATATACTTTCCGGCCAAGCAGACTCCATGTTCACGTATTTTAATGCAGCTATTCCCTATGTAGAAGAACATCACGACACCTATATACAGACCATTATAGCCAACGGGTTAGGAATAAACGCACGCAATACGACACTCAATTACAATGCCTCCCTCGCCTACTTCCAAGAAGCTCTGCAATATGCCGACGCAAGTGAGGATAAAACAAATTATTATATCATTTTAAGCAATATGACGAGGATTTACTACCTTCGAAACGACCCCTCAGGTATAAAATACGCATTGGAGGTATACGAAGGGGGAAGCAAACTACATAATGATTATGTACGCTTTCTCGGCGCATTGAACGTTGCCACCATGTACTATCTTTCGAAAAATTATGACGAAGCGCTACATTATATATCTGAAGCCACCGCCATTGCGACACATATGGCCAACACCGACGAACCGGACGTAATCCACGGGAACATACTTGCCGCCATTGGAAAACCTCAACAAGCCGAACTATATTTCCGAAAAGTACTAAACCACACGCAACGCACCAATATAGACGTACTCACCGAAGCCTACCTTTATTACGGCAACTTTCTGAAAGCGGAAAGACGTTACGACGAAGCAAATACAGCTTACCAAAATGGGCTTATACTAGCCGAACAGCAAAACCATTACTATTACCGCCTCCAATTTTACAAAGGTATGGCCGAGTTATTTCAAGAAAAAGGAGATATTGCTATGGCATCCCAACATAAGGAAAGACATCAATCCCTCGCCGATAGTATTTTTAATATAGAACAAGAACGTTCATTCAGCCACATGATACTGAACTACGAGACAGAAAAAGCTGAAAAAGAACTTAGCCGAAAAGAACTGCTCTTGTCTGAAAAAAACCGGAAACTTCAATTAGCCGTCTTCGTGACCGGGCTCATAGCCGTCATACTCATAGCTCTATATGTACTTTATGTACGGAAGAACCACATGTACCGGCAACTGGTGATATTATACGACACCCACCGTCAGCGGGAAAGACAACTGCTCGAACAACGGGACGAGAAAACCGATCTGGTAAACACCGGCCAGAAAAACAAAGCACTCTTTGATGCCGTAGAAAAGCTGATGAACGACGAACACTTATACCGCAGCAACAGTATCTCCATCGACATGCTCGTAGAACGGCTTCACTCCAACCGCACCTACTTGTCGCGCATGTTTACGGAGCAAAACACCTCTTTCTCCGAATACATCAATTCATACCGCATCCGGGAAGCGCTCGCTCTGTTATCTGAGCCTGAAAATGACATTCCTCTGAAAGTGCTTTCCGATTCGCTCGGCTACAACTCACTTTCTTCTTTTTACAGAGCATTCCAAAAAGAAATGGGAGTTCCTCCTTCCCGTTTCCGCCAAGAAATAAAAAAACTACATTTGGACTCGTAATCCCTCTCAACCCACTTTTAAACACAGCTAATCCTCTTTATCCAACCAGAGTCGCATGCCTCAGCCGATATTTCCCGGCATACCCTCAATCTTTTCGCAAATTATCAAAATTGACAAATTGAGAAGATTTATATTTTTCTGCTTTCTTTTCATCAACTATTTTTGTCTTTAATAATAAATAGGTATTAAAAACCATCGTATATTCATCAAATTTTAGTTATCGCATGAAAAGAGTTTTAAATTTCTTTTTGGCAGTGCTGCTTGTATGCACTGTAAACGGTTTGGGAGACTTGCAAGCCCAATCAAACAACAAAGTGGCACAGTTAGAGAAACTGTCCGCCATAGAAAACAACCCGCAGAAAACAATCCACAAGCGAACTGCTGCTATCCGTCATTCCCTGAAAACCGCTGCTTCCGCAGAAAGTGTAGAACTGTTCGGCTGTATGACCTACTCTTCCAAGTGGAGTACTTCCGAAAATGGGGAATTCGGCATTTATTCCTTCCCCGCAGAGGAAGGAATCGCTTTCACGCCAGTCAAAACAGCAGCCGATTTCAATCTGTCGGCAGCCGTCTATGCCGACGGGAAATTCTGCGGATACCGGGTCACGACCTACGGCTCTACCGTGTATGGCGTCAATTACTACCTCTTCGACACGGACGGCTGGACGCGAGACATACAGCAGACACTCAAAGCCTCGTACGACAACTATCCTATCAGCCTCGCTTACGATAGCAAGACTAAAACCATTTACGGGCAATTCATGTCCGAAGCAGGTACGACGAGGCTCTGCACGGTCGACCTACTCTCCGGACAACCAACACAAGTGGCAAGCACCGGCGACCGCATGTACTTCACTCTGTCTTTTGACAAAGAAGGGACACTTTACGGCATAGCCGATGATGGCAACCTTTACACTATCAACACCGCCACGGGCACGGCAGCCTCCATCGGCGCCACTGGGATCATGCCATCAAACAGTCAAAGCGCAACTATCGACCTGAACACAGGCAAAATGTATTGGGCTGCCATCAACAACAAATTGCAATCCGCCCTCTATGAAGTCAACCTCGACAACGGCAAGGCTTCACTCGTGAGCGATTATGACGAAACCGTCGTCCTGCTCGGACTTTACACTGTGCCACCGGCAGCAGCCCTTCAAGCACCCGCAGCCGTCGATAAGCTGAGCGTAAACTATACTTCGCCGGAAAGATTAGATGCCAACATTACCTTCACCGCTCCAAACAAAACATTCGAAGGAGACAAGCTGGAAGGTTCGTTGGAGGTATCCATCTACGTCGACCACCAAAAGCTCACGCTCGAAAACGCAACAGTCGTTGCCGGAGCTGAATTCTCCACGCCTTACACCTTTACGGAAGGCACGCACAAAGTGGAAGCCTTCGTATCGAACGCCGAAGGTGACGGTGTAAAAAGCAAAATCGAAATCTACGCCGGCATAGATAGCCCCGCAGCCGTGGGCAATCTGCAATTCACACTGGAAGACAACCATGCCACCGTAAGCTGGGAAGCTCCTGTCAATGGAGCCAACGGCGGACACTTCGACGCCAAACTACTGAAATATATCCTCGTGCGCTACCCCGGCAATGATACGATAAACGCCGAATACGCGGCGACCGTTTTCACAGAAGACCTGCCAGACGTGCTGGGCAATTACTACTACACGGTAACAGCGGTAGCTGAAAAAGTGGGAGTCGCCACCGAATCGAACCGCATCCGCTTCGGCTCGGCGTTCAAGGGTGAATTCAAAGAAACGTTCGACCACGCCAGCGCACTCGACATCTTCACCATTATCGATGACAACGAAGACGGCAAGACTTGGGCTTGGATAAACAATGCCGCCGGAAGCGACCAGTTAGACAAGAACGCCGACGACTGGATCATCACACCTCCCATCGAATTGGGAACGGATTATCTATATAAACTGTCATTCAAAACAAAAGGATACGGCGAATTCTACACAGAAAGTTTCAGCACCGCATTCGGTTCCGAAAACACGGTTGAAGGTATGCTTAATGCGCTTGGCGACTACACAGTCAGCGGTGACACTTACCTCGAAAAGTCATCGGTCATTGAAGTGCAAGAAGCAGGCACTTACTACTTCGGCTTCCACCACACAAGCCAAGGTATGTATCTGCTTTACATAGACGACATCGTTATCGAGCCGTTCATACCGACCACCGCTCCCGATTCGGTAACCGACTTCACCGCCACTCCCGATCCGACCGGCGCCTTGAAGGCTGTTCTGACATTCAAAGCTCCGACCAAAGCCATCAATGGCGATGAACTCACCACCCTCTCCAAAATCGAGATTCTCAAGGAAGGAAACGTTATCCTAACCGAAAATGAAGTGGAAAAAGGGAAAGAATACTCCTTCACGGTCGATGGCGTGCAAGGTATGAACCATTATAACGTCATCGTGTACGATGAACAAGGACGCGGGCGCGATGCCGAAAAGTCTGTTTTCATCGGCACGGATATCCCGCAACACGTACAAAACCTCATTGCCAGTTGGGACGATGAAAATGACCAGGTCGCTCTATTGACGTGGGATGCCCCGGCGGAAACAGGAGCCAACGGAGGATTCATCAATCCCGAAGAGCTGACTTACAACTACGGAACATACCTTTTCGGCAGTATAATAGACATGGCTACCGGCATAAAAGAAACCTCTTATCTCATGACAACTGCCGGGCTTACCAAACAAACTTACACACAAGGATACATCTGCGCCGTGTCTGCCGGAGGTAAGGGTGCTTACACCCCATTCGGCATTATGTTGGGTACGCCTCTCGCATTCCCCTTCGCCGAATCGTTTGCCCAAGGAAACGTTTCTACCGAAACATGGTCGGTAGCTACCGTAGGTGGAGATGATGCGTGGGGTATGTATCAGAACGGCGGTTCTCTGGACGCTCAAGATGAAGATAACGGCTACGCCATGTTGGTAAATAAAAAAGCGGAAGCAGATGACAGCCGCCTTGAATCCCCTATTATCAACATTGCCGGGCAAGACAAACTCACGCTTGAATTCTACCTGCACACGGAAGACGCAGAACTGACGGTAGAAACCACCGTAAACGGCACAATCTACGAAGCAGCAAGCAAGGCTCTTCGATCGGACGGTTCTAACGAATGGACCAAAGTAAGCCTCCCGCTCGACCAACTGGCCGGTAATAAACGCATACAGTTAGGTTTCCGTGGAAAAACAGAAAAAGCCGGTGCACGCATAGCCATAGACAATATTACCTTGACTTCCGGCAGTACCGGTATAGCAGATAACACAGCAGACAACAGCTCGATATACAGCGAAGGACGAAACATCATATTGACCGGATTGAACGGAGTACAGGTCACCGTTTACTCGCTCGATGGTAAAACGATAACGAATGCCTCTTTGCATACGGATTACGAAGTCATTCCCATGCAGCACGCAGGCTGCTACCTTGTCCATACAGAAAAAGGAGTTACCAAAGTACTCGTCAAATAGCCATAAAACAAATTCATGCTTAACTGGCCGATAAATAGATTTACTTATTTGTCGGTACACCCAATCCCCCAAACGGCTGCCGATAGAAAATCGACAGCCGTTTTTACTATATTCCTCTAAGTATTTTCCTCGATAATCCCCCCGCCAACCTCCCAAACAATATTTTATAATAAAAACAAATAAAGTAGTGCGTATATTATTTTAATTGTCTACCTTTGATGACGAATTTCCAGCAACAAAAAATGTGGCAATCAAAGTAATATTTGTGGTTGCTATAACAAAGATAACAAAAGGTAAATCTTGTTTGTGGTTTGACTATGCAGAACCGTCTCCTATCCTCGTAATTACAAATTTATCATGTCATTTTCTACACCCGCCGAAATAGTAGCCCAAGCCGAACGGGCAGCACTGAATAAAATCTCGTTATCCTTTCCTCGAACGCTCGTCGCCGCAATGCTGGCAGGGATTTACATCGCTATGGGAGGACTTCTCTCCCTACTCATCGGATACGGATTCCCCGAATGGACAGCAGGAAATCCGGGGTTACAAAAACTATTGTCAGGTTGCATGTTCCCTTTGGGACTTATCTTGGTCGTTTTGGCCGGGGCAGAGCTTTTCACCGGTAACAATGCCGTGCTGATTCCCGGATTTATGAAGAAGAAATACGGAATCATGCCCATATTGAAAAACTGGACGATCGTCTATATAGGCAATTTCATAGGAGCGATTTTCTTCGTTTATGTAATGGTATGGTGTACGGGCATCGTTGATGCCGACCCGTGGAAAAGCGCCATTGTCCAAATCGCACAAGCCAAAGTAAACATGTCTGGGTGGGTCGTCTTCCTCAAAGGAATCGGAGCGAATTGGTTAGTGTGCCTTGCTGTCTGGCTTGGATTCAGTGCACACTCCACCGCTGGAAAAATGATGGGTCTCTGGTTTCCGGTCATGTGTTTCGTCGCCATAGGTTACGAACACAGCATAGCCAATATGTTCTTTATCCCATTAGGCATGCTGCAAGGAGCTGCAATAAGTTGGAGTGATTTCATCTTAGCAAATCTCATTCCTGCCACATTCGGCAACATCGTAGGCGGAGCCCTGTTTGTCGGCTGTATTTACAGTTATCTGTACACCAAGCGATAAATTCATTCGACTATCTACCGTACAGACTGTCACCGAGGAAAACCTCACCACCGATATTGCAAACCTCCTGAACGAAAGGTTATAATATACCTACCCTATCAACAAAATGTTCTAAAATTCTCATTCAAAAGAAGGCAATCCTTTCAATTTTATTTGTCCTACATTCCAATAAGGAGCAAATAATTCTTCTATTGCTTATTCCTCTGTATAAGATTTCGATATATTTCATTTCGAAAGTATCCGAAAGGTATATTTACACGCACAAATCGAATATAAATATGTAATTATCAACCCATTAAAATATCCACATTTTAAACACATGCTATGAAACATACAAAAATAAAAAATCAAATATGTCAGCTTAAAATAACTTTATAATAAATTCATTAACAAATAATTGGTACTATGAAACAAAAATTATCTTGCTTGACATTTTCGATAGCCTTATTGGTATCGAGTAATTGGTGTAATGCCACAAACCGATATGTATCGGTAGGTAGTGAAGGTGACGGGTTATCTTGGGCTACCGCAAAAGGTTCCATCAAATCAGCCGTAGAAAGCTGCCATACAGGAGATACGGTATTTGTGTCTTCGGGAATCTACAATGAATATGTATCCATTATAGACGGAGTAAATATTTTAGGCGGATATAATGCAGATACAGGTGCACGAGACATCGAAACATTCGAAACCATACTCGACGGAACAGATTTGGGAAAATACTTAATCGTCAAATACGATTCCCCGTGCGAAAATCCGACCCTCATAGAAGGACTTACACTTCAAAACGCCGAACATAGCAGCGATGGAGGAGCAGCTTATATTCGAGCGAATATTACTCTTTCGAAATGCCGTATCAAAAACTGTAAAGGACAAAACGGTGGAGGAGTTTTCAATGATGGAGGAGTTATAAAAGATTGTATTATAGAGCTATGCTCCTCCACCAGTTCCGGTGGTGCGATACGTAACTCCGGTGGTATTGTCGAAAACTGTATCATGCGAGGCAATCAAGGCAAATATGGAACCATACGCAACGAGAACGGCGGTATCGTCAGAAACTGTATTATCCATAACAATTCGGCAACAGTAAGCGGTTGGCCCAATAGTGGTGGTATTTATAATCCTTCCGGCATTGTGGCAAACTGTATAATAGCTTGTAATTATGGCTCCCAATATGCAGCAATCCATAGTGAAGGAAAAACAATCAATACGATTTGTTGGAACAATCAAGCAGAAGAGGGATTCAGCGATCCTATCGCTTTTATTGAAGGAAACGGTTCGAGCCACAACGCGGCGGTCAGTGGATTTGCCGATGCCAAAGATGCTTTAACTCTAAGTTCCATAAATACAGATGCGACCGGGCCCAACTTCAAATCCCCTACTCTATTTATAGGTATTCCCACCTCTGCCGCCGATATAGAAGCCATGCGTGCAGCAGACTGGACATTCTCAAATAACTCCCCGTGTATCGACAAAGGGTTTGCCGATAACGATGCTCCTACCTACGACATAAAAGGAACCGTTCGTCCCAAAGGAGCAGAATATGATTTGGGAGCTTATGAATATGATCCAGAAGCAAAAGATGTAGCTGTACAATCTGTTTCTCTGACACTTAAATCTCTATCTATTGAAGAAGAGCAACAACAGTGGTTATCTGCTATCGTACTACCGTCCGATGCCTCTAATAAAAAAGTTTCTTGGAATTCTTTAAACAATTCGATAGCTGTCGTCGAGGGTGGATTAGTTACTGGAAAAGGTATAGGCGAAACAAAAATTATCGTTACGACCCTAGACGGCAACTTTAAAGATACTTGCCACGTAACAGTCACCGAAAAACCTGTTATCATTATACACCCCGATGTATTAGAAGCCGATAAACTGTCACAAGATGACTATACGATTCCCTCTTTCATAAAAATGCTTATGGCCAAAGAGGCCGCAAGAGGCGACAGCTCTCAAATCAACCTTCTCGCCTTGAAAGAAACGATTCAAGCACTCGTACCCAAAGGTATGCCCTATTGCGTAGTTACAAATATCAACGGAGACCCGTCCACCCGAATGGCTTTCACTTGGTTTACAAACAGTGGTGTTTCTTCTGGGAAAGTACAAATTGTAGCCAAAAGCAATGCTGTCGAATCGGATTTTACAAATGCCACAGAAATAGAAGCGGCTCATCAAGCTGCAAACAATCTAAATTATGCGGTAAGTACCAGTGGCATATTAAAAGCAGCCGCACTACCCACTAACACAAAATTCAATTACACAAGCCATAAAGCCATCGCTACCGGACTTACCCCGAATACAACCTATTCCTATCGTGTGGGATATGATGGGAATTGGAGCGATATTAAATCCTTCATTACAGCTAATACGAACAAGGAAGAATTTAAATTCTTATATATGACAGACTCCCATATTATGGACAATGAGTATGTAGAAAATGCACGATGGTCTGCAATCACGGCAGCCCAACAAGTTCCCGATGCAAAATTCTTGTTGTTCACAGGTGATTTTGTAGAAACAGGAACAGAACAAAACTCCGAATGGGAATGGGAACAATGGTTCGAAGTAAGCATGCAACCTCTTTTATCCCGAATGGCCTTAGCACCGACCGATGGAAACCACGATGACACTCCTAATTTGAATTATACATATCATTTCAATACCGACAAGGCTTTCAACGAAACAGCGACAGTCAAACCTCAATTCGACGGAATTACCTACTCATTCGTTTATGGCGATGCTTTATTTATGGTATATAGCCATCAAGATTTTTGGCGGGGAAGTTACAGTTATGCGAATGGGACCAGTACATATCTGAGCAACGACGTAGCCAATTGGTTTAGAGACCAAGTAGAAAAATATCCCGATACCAAATGGAGAATTGCTGCCGTACATAAAAACTTATTTACTGGTAGCGGACATCAGACCGATGAAGACGGGGCTTTGTTCAGAGCCACCCTACTGCCTGTATTTCAAGAATTGAACATAGATTTTGTCATACAAGGGCATGACCACATTTATGAAGTAATGGGCCCCATAAACAATACGACGAAAACGATCGTTCCGGGAAGCGTGACAAATGTAGAACTAGTTTCTCCCGACAGCAATAAAAACCCCAAAGGACAACAAGGCGGGACATTCAATGTAAAGGACGGGACTCTTTACTTTGTAAACGGGACCTGTGGACGAAAACGTTACTATCCTTATACACAAGACGAAATGGAAGCTGGATTTGACAAACATAAAGTCGAAGGTTATTGGGATTTATTCACAGGGAAATATGGACAACCCGGAGCACCTGCATTTAGTGAAATAAGCGTAAGCAGTTCTGAAATAGAAGTCAAAACATACACATCGGATGCAAATGCCCAAGCGACTCTATTCGATACTTTCAAAATCGTGAAAAACGGGAATACAGGAATCGAAGAAAACAAACAATCGGCAAAGTTGTATCCTACCTATGCAAAAGATAAAATCAATACTACCGAGAGCGATATAATTCGAGTAAACGCCATAGACCTTACCGGGAAAATATATACCCTGCCTTTTGACAATCAGCATATAGATGTCTCAAATCTGACCGACGGTATATATGTGGTACAGATATTCACAAACGAAAAAACGAGAAGCGAACGGATTGTAAAAACATCTAGATAAAAACAGAAGGAGGAGGCTCGTCGAGCCTCCTCCTTCTGTCAGAATATAATCATGCATTATTTCCTTGTCATCTCTGCAATTACAGCCATTACTCCGGCAGCTGTCTCTTCGGCCAATTCGGGAGTACGGGCTTCGGAATACACTCGAATGATAGGCTCCGTATTGGACTTACGCAAATGCACCCAACGATCGGGAAAATCGATCTTTACTCCATCGATATCCGTAATATCGTATTGAGCATACTTTTCCTTAACAGCAACCAACAGAGCATCGACATCGATATCGGGAGTAAGTTGTATTTTCTGTTTGGCTATACTGTAAGCCGGATATGTGGCTTTCAACTGGCTGACAGTCTTTTTCTCTTTCGCCAAATGCGACAAGAATAAAGCGATACCCACCAAAGCGTCACGACCGTAATGGCTGGCCGGATAAATCACACCGCCATTGCCCTCGCCGCCTATAACCGCTCCGGTCTGTTTCATCAAAGTCACTACATTGACCTCTCCCACGGCCGAGGCGTTATATTGTTGTCCATACAGACGTGTGACATCACGCAATGCTCTCGAAGAACTTAGGTTCGAAACCGTATTTCCGGGAGTATGTTTCAACACATAATCCGCCACAGCGACTAAGGTATATTCTTCGACAAACATTTCGCCATTCTCGCATACGATTGCCAAACGGTCTACATCGGGATCCACAACGAATCCGACGTCGGCTTTTCCTTCCTTCATTACACCGGCTATTTGAGTTAAATTTTCCGGAAGAGGTTCGGGGTTATGAGGGAATTTTCCGTCAGGCGTACAGTTCAATTCTATAACGTCTTTTACCCCCAAAGCCTTTAACAATTCAGGGATAACAATACCGCCTACCGAATTTACACAATCTATGGCTACTTTGAATCCGGCCGAGCGAATCGCATCGACATCGACCAAATCCAATGCCAAAACACTCTCGATATGTTTTTGCGTATATGTGTTGTTTTCATACAAACGTCCCAAATGATCGACGTCCGCAAAATCAAATGCCTCGGCAGCAGCTATATTTAATACTTCTTGTCCCTCGGCGGCATCAAGAAATTCACCTTTCTCATTCAGCAATTTCAAAGCATTCCATTGTTTGGGATTGTGACTTGCTGTCAATATAATTCCACCGCAAGCTTTCTCCATAGTCACGGCAATCTCGGTGGTCGGAGTCGTAGCCAATCCGATGTTCACGACATCGAATCCCATTCCCATAAGAGTCCCGATAACCGTATGTTTCACCATCTCGCCAGAGATGCGGGCATCACGTCCGACAACAATTTTGTTCGTTTTTACCGGTGTGTTTTTACGAATAAAGGTAGCATACGCTGCCGTAAACTTAACGATATCCAAAGGATTCAGCCCATCTCCGGCTTTTCCTCCGATTGTACCGCGAATTCCTGAAATAGATTTAATGAGAGACATTTTGTTTTATTTTGATTTGTTATAGCTAATAGTATACAGATACGGTATAACCGTAGAAGTTTCAGCCGTAAATCCCAACTTTGCACGAATCAACAAATTGACTTTACATTCATTGCCGAGAAAATACATCGGGTATTGAATTCCCGTCCCATATTGAGTTGTCGAAGACAATGTCGTTTCACCGAAACGAATCGTTATGTAATCGGCCGGATTCGTATTACCCACCGGATCGGGATTCTCGCCATTCATCAATGCTTTCAAATCGACCCTAAGAAAACGAATGTTTACATCATTCCCCTTCTCAAAACGATCGTCTTGTATCCCGGCATCAAGAACCTGCATATATACATTGCCATCATCGTCCAAACGATAATAGGGTACTGCCAACGTATCGTTGTTACCGACATCTTGCAAAGTAACAAATACCGAATCGGCCGGAATGTTCTCGACTTTTTTATCGGCCAAAAAGGCTTTCACCGCCTTATCTTCTTCTTTCAACAAATCGGCATAGGATTTTCCATTATCGCAAGACGATAATACCATCATAACCGTAAAAAAAACAAATAAAATTCGTGCTATCTTTACCATATTTATCAAATACTTCTTAGTCTTTATCCTTCACCATATATTTATCATACAAAGGTAGTATACTCCTTAACAGAGCCTGAGCCTCTTCCATCGTACCATGAAATTCTCCACCGGCGGCATTTAAATGCCCTCCGCCGTTGAAATGCTCCGCAGCAACTTTATTAACCGGGAAAAATCCTTTGGAACGCATAGAGACTTTTATATACTCCTTATCCTCTCTGAAAAAAGTAGAAAACCTTATTCCTTCGATACCCAAAGGCACGTTTACCAGCCCCTCGCTGTCACCCTTATGATAATCATACCGCTTCAATTCTTCTCGGGTAAGCGATATCATAGCCGCCTTATATTCCGGGAAAACTTCCATTTTCTCACTGACGGCATATCCGTTCAATTTTATCTTATCTACCGAATTGGTATTATATACCAAAGCATAAATTTTATCTTTATTGATACCTAATTTTACCAACTCTGCTATGATGTAATACATTTCGGGAATATTGGAGTTATAGGTAAAATTCCCCGTATCGGTCATCATTCCCGTGTAGATGGCTTCTGCGGAATACAACCCCATGCGATCGAACATACCCATGCGACAAATCAACCTGAAAATCAATTCGCTGGTTGATGCAACCTCCGGGTGAGAGATGGTAACATCGCAAAAATCTTCCGGATTCAAATGATGGTCGATAAGGACCTTCTTCGCTTCGGATAAAGACACAGACTTTTGCAACCGGTCGATACGGCTGATAGCATTAAAATCCAAACAGAATATAAGCTCAGCCTCCGACATCAATTTTTCGGCAAACTCGGGATAACGAGTATAGACTACGATTTCTTTCGTCCCTTTCAAAAACAGAAGATTCCGAGGGAGTAAATCCGGGACGACCACATTTACTTCTTTCCCTAACCCATCGAGAAAATGATACAACCCCAACGAAGCTCCGATAGCATCTCCATCAGGAGATACATGACATGTAATCACAATCTTTTCCTTTTTCTCCAAGAGCTTACGAACCTGCTGTATTTTTTCTTCTGCAATTATCTTATTGATCATTTGTCTTTATTGTCTGATTTTTACTTAACGATGAAAAAGACTATACTTACATTCATGGCAAAGGTAAAAATTATTATCCACATAGCGAACACTATTTTTGTTCATCTACATATTTTATCTATTATTTCCCAAATCATATCGCCGAATCGGTTTTCGATTTGACTAATATGCACTATCTTTGCAAAAATGCGAAAATAGGCGGCACTCGGCAAAATCAAATAAATTTGTTTCTGCTCTCGTTTGCACTATCTTTGCAAAAATGCGAAAATAGGCGACACTCGGCATAACCAAATAAATTTGTTTCTGCCCTCGTTTGCACTATCTTTGCAAAAATGCGAAAATAGGCGGCACTCGGCAAAATCAAATAAATTTGTTTCTGCCCTCGTTTGCACTATCTTTGCCACACAAAATTGGGTAATATGAAAAAGTTTTTAGGTTTATTGATCGTCGGCATGCTTTTTTGCATGAGTAGTTATTCTCAAATTATAGAGCCTGTCAAATGGAAAGTTTCCATGCAAGGAGAAGGTAATGAGAAGGAGATTGTTTTTCATGCATATATAGAAGATGGTTGGCATTTATATGCTACCGATATTCCCTCCGGAGGGCCTATTCCTACTTCGTTCTCTTTCGACGAGATATCCAATGTGTCGTTAAAGGGAGATGTAACCCCGTCCAAACGACCTCATGAGGAATATAGCGCTTTATTCGATATGAAATTGGGGTGGTATAATTCTACAATAGATTTCAAACAAACTATATTTATAGAAAATCCCGATAGTTTTAAAATTACCGGATACATAACTTACCAAGCGTGTAACGATGTAACTTGTTTGCCTCCAACCAAACATGAATTTTCTTTTGGAGAAAGCAAAACTCCAACGACAACCGCCCCGGTTATGACTCCTGTAAATCTTAATACAAACTCATCTTCCAATTTGACCAGTCAAAAAGGCTGGCAACCAGTAGTTGAAGAACTCCGGGCAATGAGTACCGAAAAATTATTGCAAGAAAGTTCTCTTTGGTTTATTTTCATATCGGGATTTATCGGAGGATTGTTAGCATTACTAACACCTTGTGTTTGGCCCATGATACCCCTAACAGTGAGCTTTTTCCTGAAAAAACAACAAAGCCGGCACAAGGCGATCGGCGAAGCCATCTTATACGGTTTGTCCATCATCATCATCTATGTAGGACTGGGTTTACTGATTACCCTATTATTCGGAGCCAGTGCCCTTAACGATTTAGCAACAAACGCTTTGTTCAACATACTGTTTTTCGCACTGTTGGTTCTTTTCGCGGTCTCCTTCTTCGGGGCTTTCGATATAACCCTACCTGCATCATGGAGTAATAAACTCGATAGGAAGGCCGACACCGCAACCGGTATCATCGCTATCTTTTTCATGGCGTTTACATTGGTTTTGGTTTCTTTCTCTTGTACCGGACCCATAATCGGCACTCTATTAGTAGAAGCCGCTTCTTGGGGCGGGACGCTCGCACCTGCTGTCGGAATGGGAGGTTTCGCCATCGCCTTAGCCATACCGTTCGCATTATTCGCCATGTTCCCTTCTTTAATGAAACAATTGCCTAAATCGGGAGGCTGGTTAAACACCGTCAAAGTCATATTAGGCTTTTTGGAATTGGCATTATCACTTAAATTCCTATCGGTAGCCGATCTGGCCTATGGGTGGCACATACTCGACCGGGAAACATTTTTGGTGCTTTGGATCGTTATCTTCGCATTGCTGGGATTTTATCTGCTCGGTAAGCTCAACTTTTCGCACGATTCCCCAATTAAACACGTCTCCGTTCCCCGTTTATTCCTCGCCATCATTTCGCTATCTTTTTCATTATATATGATTCCCGGATTGTGGGGAGCTCCGTTAAAAGCGATCAGTGCATTCGCGCCCCCCTTATATACCCAAGATTTCAACTTATATAATAAAGAAGTTCACGCAGCCTTCAACGACTATAACGAGGGCTTGGCATACGCCCGACAAGAAAAGAAGCCCATACTCATCGACTTTTCGGGGTATGGTTGTGTCAACTGCCGTAAAATGGAGGCTTCCGTGTGGACCGACCCGGTTGTAAAACAGATCCTTGAAAACAAATACGTACTTATTACCTTAATGGTCGATGACAAAGAAAAATTAAAGAAGCCCATTACGGTAACCGAAAATGGGAAATCGGTAAAACTAACGACCATCGGTGAAAAATGGAGTTTCTTACAAAGACATAAATTCGGAGCCAATGCTCAACCATACTATGTTATTATCAATAGTGACGGAGAGCCATTAGCCGCCCCATACGGATACAACGAAAGCGTACCTAAATTTATCGATTTCTTACAAAAAGGACTAAAAGCATTTAATTAAATAAACACATGTCACACACGAGAGAAGAAAAAATAGAGGCATTCGGCCGGTTTATCGATATCCTCGATATTCTACGCGAGAAGTGTCCGTGGGATCATAAGCAAACGAATGAAAGTTTACGTCCCAACACGATAGAAGAGACCTACGAACTCTGTGATGCTCTTATCAGAAAGGACAACGAAGCCACTAAAAAAGAGTTGGGAGATGTATTGTTACATATCGCTTTCTATGCTAAAATAGGAGAAGAAAACGGTTCTTTCGATATTGCCGATGTTTGCAATGCTCTTTGTGAAAAACTAATCTATCGCCACCCTCACGTGTTCGGTACAACCCATGTCGATGGATCGAACGAGGTTGAGCAAAATTGGGAGGAGCTCAAACTGAAAGAAAAAGGCGGTAATAAAACCGTACTCGAAGGCGTGCCATCGGCCTTACCGGCTCTAATAAAGGCTTATCGAATACAAGATAAAGCACGCAATGTAGGCTTCGACTGGGAAGAAAAAAGCCAAGTCTGGGACAAAGTTTTTGAAGAGTTCGGCGAACTGAAAAATGAAATAGAAAACATGGACCCGGATAATATGGAAAATGAATTCGGAGATCTATTTTTCAGTCTCATCAATGCGGCAAGACTTTATGACATCAACCCGGAAAATGCATTGGAACATACTAACCAAAAGTTTATACGACGGTTTAACTATCTCGAACAGGAAACATTACAAAAAGGTAAAAATCTAAAAGAGATGTCTCTCGCCGAAATGGACGCCATTTGGGACGAGGCCAAACAAAAAGGACTGTAATCAAATTGAACTTACTACGGCTCTCATTTGTTCATTCGCTATAACACATATAACGAATCACTAATGAGAGCTTTTTTATCACTCTTCCTACCTCTGCTCATATCTTCGCTTCATGCAGAAAAAATAATAACCAACCCGAACTGGGTCGCTCGAAATACGCCGGTTGTAACAGTCGACAGTATTCTATTACGAGACACCGTAAGCCGAATATACATCACGCTGAAACAACTCCCGCACACGTCTTTAACCATACACGACGATTGGGTCGTCCAAGACAGTATGAAACGGTTTTCCGGGAAAGTACGGGATATAGACGGTGTCGATTTCAACCGAATTTTCCAATTCGATAGCGACAGTACGATCCATATAGAAATGGATTTCCCTGCACTCCCTCCGTCCTTAACGGAGGTCGATATCATCGGAAATCAAAAATCCAACGAAATCAGAATTATAGGTTTATCTCTAACCGAAAAAAGGAACAAGACTTCCATATATCCACAACCCAACCCTATATACATATCTGCTACACCAGCAATAACATTCGACACAGACACAGCTATACTACAAGGTAAATTCGTCGGATATCACAAACGGTTGAATTTACCCGACGGGAAAATCATACTGGACGATCTATTCTCCGGGAAACAGACCGAAATAAACATTCCTATCGCACCAGACGGTTCGTTCTCCGCAAAAATCCCTACACGCTATCCAATCCAACAAAAACTAATTTTTGGGGATCGATATATCCCTTTTTATATCGAACCAACAGATACGCTTTACATAGAAACGTACCTGGACGAATTATTCGCCCCCTATCGATATTCAGGAGAAATAGAACAAAACTGCGTTCACTCGACATACCGAGGCAAGAAAGCCCGAATCAATTACGAATTAAGGGAAATACGATTAAAAAACATCTCGGAAACGGAAGATTGGATAAAAAGCCTAAACACCCTTTCAACACAAAAATATTATACTTCGGAAGAAAATAAATTTAAAGCAAAACTTGAATATATAAACTCGAAATATAATCAAGGAGAAATTTCCGATACATCTTATCATTTATCAATTCTAAATAATTACTATAATTTTATTTATCATATATTTGTATATATGAATATTATAGATAAAAATATTATA
>ULTY01050228.1_pt1 | contig 37015 bp, 49 predicted proteins | sample 1958021 | NCBI WGS metagenome assembly ULTY01 (sample SAMEA4835746, study PRJEB28245) | human gut metagenome | biome: gut microbiome; material: fecal sample | place: Denmark | collected 2008 | reverse complement strand
GCGTTATACATGCCTGTTTACCTCCTTCCTTTTAGGCTGTTACTTCGTAGATCGGGATCGTGAGCTTTATCATGGTGCCCTGTCCCTCTACTTTGTTGATCGTGCGCTGCTGGTATGCAGCGATTTCCCCGCGCGTGTCAATCAGGCGCGAAGCGTCGATCGTGCAGGCCACGGAGTCCAGCGTCGGGAAGGTAGCGAAGATTACAAGTGTGTCACCTTCGACGAGCTTTTTGTTAATAGCTCCCCGGTGCCAGTTGCCGCCGGTCTGCACTTCTATGGCGTGGATCGAGCGGAGCCACTGATCCCTCCGGTGTCCCATGAAGGTGTTATAAAAGTAGCTCATGCAGGTGTCCTCCTTTCGATTTATTCACCGCAGCACCGCGTCCCGCATTTCGTGAAGCCATACGCCACGCTGGAGACTTGCAGCGCTGTAGCTGCTTTGTTTGTGACGGCTGCGCCTTTTACGCTGCCGCCCGGCATGGTTCCGCATTTCTGCGTCCCCGCCTTGATAAGTTGATACAACGAAAAAGCCGCCACCAGATTGACGCCGACTGTGTGCTGCAGCACCTTCCCCAGAGTTCCGGGCCTTGGATATGTGCCGCAAGTTTGCCCGGCGGTTTGGGGAAGCTCATAAGCCAGAGCCGCGTCCGCCTGCTCCACCTTAATTTCCTGCCTGAGTACGCGCCCCAGTGTGGCGGTGTTCGGGTAGGTTCCAGCCTCGCGGGCGAAGTTGTAGCGGATCGCCCGAGTTTCTGCTCCGGCAGTGATCCCGCTTTTTACTATCGCGCCCAGCGTTCCCGGTCGTGGGTATGTGCCGCATGTTAGCTCTCCGGCTTTTGTGAAGCCGTAAAGGTACAGCGTTTCCTCCGGATCCGTTTCAATGCTCGGCTTCACGACAAAGCCGACGGTTGCGATCCGTGGACGAGTGCCGCATTTTACGAAGTTGTATCGGTGCAGTGAGGTGTCCAGCCGGTACTCAATGCCCGGATCCGGCCCTTGCTGCCAGAAATAGAAAACGCCCGCAAGGTGCGAGCGTGCATTTTTCGCAGCCTTCACGGCCTCCACAAACTTTTCAAAGTTTTGGGCGTCCGTGTTGGTGTTCGTGGTCAGCGCCACGAAGGTGTAAGGGGAGTCGTACATTTCGTACCACTCCATAACATAGCCCTCGCCGAAGTAGGCAGAGATCAGGCGCTCGACGGCCCACTTTGTCCCGCGCTTGCGCTTGATCTGCTGGGCGAGCTTGATCGTCTCTCTTTTTTCCTCCAAACTCATGCCAGTGGAGTCGTACCAGTCAATATCCAGCTCCCATGCCAGCTCGTCGCATTCCGGCTCGTTGAGGCTGTCGATCTCGTCCCATGTCCGTATCGTCGGGATCCTGCTGCCTGGTGGCTGTATGAGCTTATTCATGGCCTTGCTGAGTGCGATTGCCGCCTCGTCGTCACGCATGAAGGCGGGCAGGAGCCGCACAAAGTCAAGATCTGATATTTTCATTCCTGCCATAGCCTCGCCTCCTTAGTCCTTTACTTTGTGGGAAACGGTCAGCTTCCCGGAAAACTCGGCCACGGTGGTGCTTGGAAGCTCGGTGTATACCGGCTTAATGATATTCACGCGGGTGGCTCCGGTCAGTCCTTCCTCCCAGTGAGGGCAGAGGATCAGCTTACGCAAATAGTCCGGGTTTATGTCTTGGTCGAGGCTGGAGCCTTGCCAGTAGATATACTGGTCGATTGCCCCGCCGGATCCCTCCACATTCTCCACGACTTCAGACTCGCTCGCCTTCGTTGTCCAGTATTCCAGCTCAATGTCATACTTGAATATTGTCGGAGCCTCCACCTGCACCAGATCTGTGAGCGGCCTCACGTCGTCGGCAGAGCAGGCCGCCAGCACGTCGGCCAGTATGTCCTCGTCTGGGATTTCACCACCGGCGCATATAGGCACGATCTTGACGCGCCCGTACATGTTCCGGGTGATCTCGATCTTTACGGTTTCTGACTCTGCCAGAGCCCCGGAGAGGGAGAGCGTCAGCAGTTCGTCGCTATATGTGGCGGTGTAGTCTGTTTCCGGCGTGGCTTCCGCTCCGCTTGGCAGATATACGGTCAATGTGTCGGGCAGGAGGTTTGCACCGCCTTGGAAGGCGTGTCCGTCATATACTGGCAGCGTGCGCATGACGGTTTCCGTCTCGGACTCCACCACCGCGTCAGTAACGAGCGGGTTTGCGGTCATGGCCCAGTATTTGTAGGCCTTGGCTGGGCCCGCTGTGCTGAGTCGGTTTTCTGCTTCCCGGATCCTTTCCCGGTATGTTTCGTCGTCCTCGCGGTCGCCGCCTCCTGCTGTAGCTTCTGTGTTGGTTACATAGTCGATCAGGGGCACGTCGGAGATGTCCACGATCTGAGAGATTTCGCCGATCGCTATGTCGTTGTAGTCGGTACCGCCGCTTTCTGCTGTGGCCGATACCTCCACATAGAGGCTACCGGCATAGAGCACAGCGGTAGTGTCAGTTAGGAAATAGTGAACGAAGTCGCTCGTCACCCGGATACCGGACGGTATAACAATATTTGACGCTATGGCTTCGTTGATACCGAAGCGCAGCGTTGTGGTGGCGAAGGTAGGATCGAGGCGTTTGGTGTCTCGGTTTTCGCCCAGAGCGTCCAGTACAGAGCCGCGAGCGTAGCGGAGCATTTTCTGCTTGCAGGCGTCGTTGACGCTGTTATATACGGCCACAATTACCTCGGCCATGGCGTCTCCGAAGATCCGACGTTCGTCACCCGGATAAAGCGGATCGTTGACTCCGTTCTCCAGCTCGCTGATAATGATTTCATGCACCTTTTGGGCGCTTGTTTCTATGAATTGGAGCTCACTCATTTGATTTCCTCGTCCTCCTTTCTTTCCGTGATATTCACGGTCATATTAAATTCACCGGATAAAATGCCGGAAGGATCCGCGACGGTTTCCTCGGCATTTACCCGTGGTTCGTAGATTTCGAGTACCCACTCGGCGTCGGCCGCTGCCACGTCGGTGGCGTTTGGCTGGTCGATCAGAGTGCCGTCCCGGCCCCTGAGTCTGTCGTATGCCACTTCGCCCCGCACGGTTCTCAGCAGGTTGGCCGCGCACACTTGCGGGAGCCCGTTTCCTTGTGCTCTCATGGCCTCCCTCCTTTACACGAGCGTGACTTCGCTCAGATATACCCAGCTATTGATCCCGTCTGGGTGGCCGAGCAGTACCTTGTTTTGGCTTTCTTTGATCTGGCTCACCTTATGGCTGCGCTCTTTTACCCAGTTCGGGATCGTTTGGCCGGTTGCGTACCTGCTCCCGGTCGGCTTTACATAGCAGCCGACGGTGATCGTCTTTTTCGGCGCAGCCTGCGCCTGAGTGTTTGCTGGTTTATTCTGGGATTTTGAGGCCGTGCTCGCCTTCACATTCAGAGCAGTGGTACTTACCGGCACGCTTGTGGTGTCCGGATCGTACTCCTTAAACTCAAAGGATAATGTCGCCAGCCTCATGCGTCCGAGGTCGTCGATCTCGATGTTGCTTACGGACACTTTGCGGAGCTGGAGCTTCGGCCCCAGTTTTTTGCCTCCCAGATAGAAATAATTCACTTTTGTGACAAGCTCTTTCCAGCTTTCGATCTCTGCCCGGACGTCCACGCCCGCTCCGCTGTGCAGCACGGTGGTGAAGCTGAGTGGGAATAGATCCGTGCCTCGCTCGTTGGTGGTTTTCTTTTCCTCGGTGCTGGTGTTGTTGTCAGCTACCTGAGAATAGGAAAAGGCCAGCCCCTCCAGAGCGACGACTTTTTTCTGAGATACGGCCCATGTTTTTGAGCCCCATTTTGCCATTGTCGCCATATTGGCCCCTCCTTATGTCGGCCTACCGGTGGTGCCGCTTCCGGGTTCTACTCCTCCATGCCTGTGCCCGGATAAACTCACGCCGCTGGCGTTCACGTCTCCCTCTGGCACCGATATGGATCCGGCAGTCAGTCCGGGAAGATATGCGCCCCATTCTCCGTCGGCCCGGCCGAGCAGCAGCCCGCTAGCGTCGTCAAATTCGACATATACCACCGGTGTGCCTTTTGTGAGGTTTCCCGTGCTTCCTCTGAGGTGCCACGGGATCACGATCTTGGCGGTCGGTTTGGCCCCGGCGTCGGAGGGAAGCACGCGGGCAGTGTTGCCTTCGATCCCGGCGATTGTTCCCTTGTAGATGTTCCCCATTTAGTAGCCCTCCAGCAGATCCCTGAAATAAACGGTTGACTTGTTCCCTACGAAGTCATGCCGGACTTTATACACAAAAACTGTGCCGTCCCACATGCTTGCCTTCGTTGTTTTCAGAGTCAGCAGGCTGGCGGCTGCGTACCCGGTCATTAGAGCCTTGGAAAACTGCCCCTTGCGTCCGTATTTATTGGCGTTTCGGAGCAGGCCCTTGGCAAAGCGGGCCGCTTCTGCGTTGCTTGTGACTTGGATCGGGATCTCTGACCGCAGCACGGCGCTGTTTGAAGCGTCTGCCACATATTTACCGGAGTAGTTCCCGCTTGCCACCTCGCAGGAGCCGAACATGGTGTCGCGGTTGTCCTCGTAGGTAAAGACGCCGTTTTCGTCCACTGTGAGGCCGCCCGCGGGTTCCTGCTGCTCAATGTAATGCTCGTTATACGCGAGCAGAGAGCCGTCAAAAATAAGCATTTGACAGCCCTCCAGCATACAAAGACGAGAAAAGAGGGAAAAATCCCCCTCATTGTCTTGCTTGATATACGGGTAAACTTGATCTTCACACCCGTAGTTTTTGAAGGTGAGGCCGTGGTTCCCGGCAAATTCGTTCGCCAGTTGAAGGAAGCGCACGCCCTCCCAGCTCTTTGATTTCCGGATCTTTGCCGTTTTTGGCATAGACATGGCCCGGATCGTAAAAAGCCCGTTTTCCGGTTTCATGGAGTGTATGAACATTTTCCCGGTGTCGCTTGCGCCTTCCTTGAAGCGCACTGTGTCACCGGCTGCCGGTTGCCATTTACTCCATATTCCCTTGGTGTCATTGAAACGGATCACGAGCGTGTCGGCCTGCTTTTCCGCGAACATTTCATGCACGCAGTAGTTCACCGACACGTCGTTGTATATGTCCGTCCCGTTGTAGTAAAAATTCACGAAGCGTCCAGCTCCGGGATTTCTTCGCCCCGACGCCACGGCGGCAGAGTTTCCGGCGTCTCTGCGTCCTCGACGATCGGCAGCCGGAGGGCCACGTTCGCCTCGAAGATCAGAACGTCCGCATAGTCGGGGTTAAATTCAATAATGTAGTGGGCGAGGGTTTCCTCGTTATACATTTGCAGCGCGAGAGAGTCGAAGGTGTCGCCCTCTCGCGTGATGTATTCCAGATAGCCCGTTACCCTACGCATAAAGCGCCACCTCCCTTGCCTGAATAAATTCCTCCAGCCAGTCGAAAAACTCTGCCTCGTGCGCTTTGAGGCGAGCCATGAAGTCGTCGGCGTCCTCGCCGGATCCTTCCGTCTGGATCTGTGGGCTCCATGTGAAGCCGGAAAAATCGTAGTAAATAACGGTGCTCGTGTTGTTGGCGAGGCTTCCCAGAGAGAAGTCGTCCAGAGCGAGCAGTTTTCCGGCTGTGTTTGTGAGTCCCGCGCTTTCCCCAGAGGAAGATCCGAGGGTTCCGAGCAGTTGCCCGGCCTTCTGCCAGATAGCAATATTTTGATCTCGGTAGGCGGGATCGAACGAGATTACCGCCTCCATGCCTTCCTCGCCTGCGATTGATACACCGTCGGTAAAGCCGCCGGTTGCAAGCATTGGAATGTTCGGTATATTGACTCCAAAGGTTTGGCCGCCTACGGCTGGCACCCAGTCCGGGATCGTTACGCTGATACCGTTCAGCGCGTTGATTGCACTGTTTACAAGGCCGATCACGGCGTTGATCGGTGCCTTTACCAGCCCCACAAGTCCGTCCCAAATTCCGCCGAAAACCTGAACGACTCCGCTCCATGCCGAGCTCCAGCTTCCAGAGAAAACGCCGGTTATAAAGTTAATCAGCCCTTGGAAGATAGAGATCAGGCTTTGTACGATCGGCTGGATCGCCTGAATGGCAGCCCCCAGCACGGCGGTGAAAATGTTCGCCAGCGCTTGCAAGATCGGCATGATTGGCTGCAGCACCGTGTTAATGAGTGACATAAAAATGTTAATCAGCGGCGTGATTGCCGACATGATGAGGTTCAGGATCGGTTCCACCAGTGAAATAATGAGATTCAGGATCGGCGTCAGCAGCGATACGATCATATTCAGGATCGGTGTCAGCATGTTGAGGATCTGGATCAGGATCGGAAGCACTGCCTGAATAATCTGCATAATAATCGGCAGAATGGTGTTAAGCAGCTGAATAATCACCGGCATGATCGCGGTCACAATCTGCGAGAGGATCGGGAGCAGCGCACTGATAAGCTGCACAAATACCGGGAGGATCGCCTGAACGATCTGCATTAAAACGGGAAGCAGCGCGTTGATAAACTCCACCAGCACCGGCAAGACTGCCTGAATGATCTGCATTATCACCGGTAGCAGCTGGTTGATTAAGTCTACCAGTGTAGTGAGCACCGTCTGGACGATCTGTGTCAGGATCGGGAGCATTTGGTTTACAAGGTCAATAATAACCGGAAGAATAGCGCCGATCAGCTCCACCAGCACCGGGATTACCGCCGAGGCGATTTGCGCGAAGGCAGAGAGAACGGTCGCCGCAGTCTGTTGGATCAGCGGCATAAGCTGGTTAATCATTTGCATGATTCCGGCTCCGAGCTCCGAAAAGCTGGCTTGCAGCTCGGCCCAGATTGCTGTCACATTAGCTCGGAAGTCCTCGTTTGTCTGCCATAGATACATAAAACCGGCAGCCAGCGCGGCCACGATTGCGATCACGGCCATGACAGGCCCGGAGACTGCGCCGAGGGCGGTCGTAAATCCGGTGATCGCTCCCTTTATTTTTCCAAACTGCGCCACAAGAGAGCCCCAGTTCATAGCCACCAAAACGGCGCTGAGTGTTCCCAGTGCAAGGCCGATTTCAGGAAGGTGAGACGATACCCAGTCCACCGCCGGGGCTACGTTTGCGTTCACATAGTCCACAGCCTCTTTCATGGCGGGAGTGAGTTCCTCGGCTACTGGCTGCACCACTTCGGACTTGATTGTGCGCCCCAACTGGGAGAGCGAGCTCTCCAACGTATCATAGGCGGCGCTGTCCAGTTGTGCCATGGCGTCGGAAGTGCTCTGGATCGCGCCCTGTGTGTCCATAAGGGACGCTACGGTGTCAACGCCCAGATCCTCCCACATAGTACCGAACAGGCCGACGCCTGCCTGATATTGCAGCGTCGCGTCGTCGCACTCTTGCAAGGCCTCCATAATGTCGCCGATCGCAGTCTGAGCCTCTGGCCCGCCCTTGTTGAATTGAGCGATTACTTCCTCGGTATTAAGGCCGAGTTGTTCGAGGTACTCGTTTGCTGTGCCGTCGCTCATTCGTATGTTAAACTCTTTTACCGCGTCGCCCAGCTTGTCAATGCTCCATGTTCCAGTCTCGGCTCCGTTTGCCAGCATGTTGAACATGTCGTCGGCAGAATATCCAGCGTTCCGAAACTGGACGCTGTATTCGTTGATCGTGTCCAGAAGGTCGTCGTTTTGGTTCAGCCCTTTTTGTGCCCCTTGCACGATAAGGTTAAACGCTTCCTCTGCGCTTATGCCAAACTGATCCGTGAGGCTGTTCGCAGCCCTCAGACTTTCCACTACGTCAAAGCCGAACACGTCCTCCAGCGCGATCGCGTTTTTGGTTATCTGAGCCAGCGAAGCCTTGTCCAGATTGTCGGTCATTTGAATGACGGTGGAGAGCTTTTCCGAAACGTCTCCGAGGCTGTCGCCATAATTGGAGTTGTAAACCTCGTACATGACGTCCTCGAAGCCTTCGAGTTCTTGCGCGGTGGCTCCGGTTCTGGCGCTTAGCATAGCGAGAGAGGTGTCTCCCTCCGTCGCCAGCTCCTTGAAAGCGTCCACCGCTTTATTGATCCCCTCGGTCACAAGGTTAGCGAGGACATTTTTCAGCACTGTGTAGCCTTCGCTGGAGTTTTCCGCGTCCTGCCCGGCGTCCTCCAGAGAGTTTCCCAGTTGATCTGCTGCCTGTTCGGCAGCGCTTAGCCTCTGTCGGTTCTCGTTCAGATCGCCGGAAAGTTGGCTGATCTGGCTTGCCAGCTGCCGCGCTTCGGCCGAGGTTTCGCCCTGTTCAAGCACTACGTTGGCATAGGAGCGACGCAGAGTTGCGAGCTCCGCTTCCTGTTCGCCGATCTGTTTTTGTAGCTTGCTGTATGCGTCGGCAGTTTCCTGCTGGCCTCCCGCGAGCTTTTGGGCTGCCTCGTGGGCCGCTTCGAGCGCTCCCCGGTTTTCGTTCAGTTCGTTGGACAGATCCTGAATGGTGTCGGCAAGCCTTAGAGCCTCGTCGGTGCTTTCGGATCCGCTCACGATATAATCTTCGTACCCTCGCTGGAGGTTTCTCAGTACAGACTCCTGTGTATTGATTTCCGCTGCCAGTTTAGCGGCGGCTCCGGCAGATTCCAGCGTCTCCTGACTCATTTCTTCGAGCCGGTCAACTGCCTGCTTTATAGCCTGCTGTAAAGATGGGCTGAGGGAACCGGCGATCTCGATCGTAGATTGTAAGGTCTTGCCCGCCATGTCCTCACCTCCGTTTCCTTACATGTTTGGGCTTGAAGTGTGGCCGGTTTTTCTCCATGCGTTTTCTTTCTTCCGCGAGATCCTCGGCCGCTTCTGCGTACTCAAGAATAAAGTCCGTTACTCGCTTTTTTTCGAGGTCGGACGTGCTGGTGTGGTAGACTCTGGCGTAGTCTCGGTAGGCTCGCCGGAGTCGTCGCCCGTTTGTGTTTTCTCCCCCGACGCGAGCATAAAATTTCGGCCGATCGTCATAACCTCCACAACGTCGTGGCCTTTGATCCTTTCGAGGTCTGAAAAATCATAGGAGGGGTTCACGGCCACAATGGCAGCGAAGCCGAGGTAAAGGTGGAGACTAAAATCAAATTCAGCTGCCGGAGCGATAGAAATATCTTTCCGGCCTGCTGCCGCCTTTCTCCGTGACTCAGCCGTCGCAAAAAGGATCCCGTCGATCTCGTTCGAGTCGTAGGTCACTTCGGTGATTTCGTTCCCGTTAATCAGGATCGGATTTTTCAGGCGCAGCGTGCCCTTGATCGGGTTCTTGGTTACTTCTTTCATGTTTTGGCTCCTTTCACAAAATAGGCCCGCCAGAGGGAAGTCCGGCGGGCCGTCAATTCAGATATTCATTTTTAGAGCAGGTTGTTGATCTGGCTCATGTAGTCCTTGCCGTTGACACGGAGGATCTGGCTCAGTCTGTCCACGCACATGTATTCCGCGCCGTTTGCGTAGATCTGCATACGGGTAACGGTGTAAGTGCCTTCCGCTTCGGTTGCGGATCCGATTTCGACGCCCAGCTCAGGAAGCGCCGCGGGCATAACACGGACAAAAGCCTTGCAGCCCTCAGTCCCCTGAGAGCCGTCAGACTTGACGACGTTCTGCACCCAGCGAAACTCAAGGTTCTGCTTTTCCAGACGTCCCAGACGGCTGAGGCCCATGTCCACGCCGATCTTGGTGATCGTGAGCTCCATGTTTTCCAGAAGGCCCACGAGCGGCACGGTCATGTTACCCATAGCCATGACGTCAGCGGTCATAAATTCAAGGCCCGGAAGGGTGAACGATACGTCCTTAGCTACCAGTGTATTGTCAGCATAGACGGTATCAGCCACTACCGGCCCTTTAATATCCAGCCATTTTCCCATTTTTCTGCACCTCCTTATTCAGACTCAAAGAAGGACTGGAAGCCTTCATCTGTGTAGCACACGCGAGCAGTGCCAGACTTAAACGGCGGCGTAGGCGTTGCGGAAATATCCCACACAAAGTCGCCGTTCATCATGTCGCTGGTTGGGTTTGAGCTCTCCAAAAACTCCACCGTAGGCGTGCCGATCAGAGCACCGATCCCCAGAAGGGTGTCGAGCTTCTGCTTCTCGAAGTTCAGGATCGTGTCCTTATCCTGCGGAGTCATGGGAGAGTCGATCTCCGTTCCATGATCCAGCTGGAAACTGTTCGTGATGTGCATAAGCATACGGATATTGTTGTCGAAGATAGCGCGGGCGTCCATGCTGCCGTTGTAGGTGTAGGCCGCCGTGTGCGGGCCCCAGAGCACCCACTGTCCAGACCAGAAACATGCCGTTGTAATGCCTTTCTCGTTCAGGCCGTTGGCAGTCTGCTGATCGAAGCCGCGGCTCTTGGAGTCTGCTCCAAAATACTGAGTAGTTGCCATGATCGCCTTATTAGACGGAGACTCGAAGGGCACGCCGTCGTTCTCCAGATCCACGCGCAGCATGGTAGCGCTTCCCACGGTGGAGAGGTGGAACACGCGGTCGCTGCCGTCTTTTACCTGTGGCCAGTACACTTTGCTGCGCTCGCTGTTGTATCCGTTTTCTTCGGCCCACTGCTGAGCCTTCGCGATCGTGTCGATCTTCTGGCTCTGGCTGTCTACCAGTGGAATGTCTGCATTGACGAAGCCGTCCCAGTGGCCGTTGAGCTTTTGGACAGTGCTCACCATAGCCTTGTAAACTTCCGGGATATGGCTCCAGCCGGGTGCTGCCAGAATATTGAGGACAGCATTGTGGTACTGATAGAGCAGGGACATGGCGTGCAGTCCGGTGTACTGTCCGTCTGCTGTTTCCTGCCCGATAATGTCGTCAGGCTCTACCGCCGAGGCGTCCACGGTGTTGTAGGTACACTCCAGACTGTCGGACTCCAGATCTTTGAGCAGCTGTACCACGACGGTGCCCTTTGTAAAGTTGTAGCCGAGGGAATAGTCCACGCCTTCGGCCTTATCGGCGATTGCGAAGGTGTCCAGAATAATGTCGGAGCTTTCAAACTCCGTCCGGTTATTCTTGAAGGTCAGCGTTTTAGTGGTTTTCTCCGCGTCTTTGTGTACGTCCGGATCGAGGACGTTCACGACGTAGATCGGGCCCACATTCCCGACGGTATTGTCAAAGTGCTGAGCGAAGGCTTCGCAGAGTGTGAAGTCAGCCCAGTTCTGTGCATAGCCGAGCTTGCTCTGGGCGTCGCCCATGTCGGTGAGCTTGATCGGCATATTGACAAGATCCATGTCGGCATAGCCCCGGATCAGGTTTACCGGTGCGGTGCCGATATAGGCGGCTACGACGTCGGCCTGCGTAGTGCTTGCCACTTTGCTGTCGCCAATTTCGCCGTAGGCTCCATGTTTATAAGCCATAGTTTTGCCTCCTTATCATAAAAAATCTTCGTATTGTTTCGGGGTTGTGGCGGTTACGCCTGCCTCCAGCGTGAAGGTGATCCAGTTATGCCAGTACGGGTAGTAGTCCCAGATGTTCCCTTCCTCGGTAAAAAGTCCATACTTGATCCCTTGCTCTTTCACGAGCCGGTGGCCTGCGATATATTCCGCGTTTTCGATTTCCCGCAGTACCAGATCGGCGAAGTTGAACGAGTCTCTCCAGCCATTCATGTTGCGGGTGTATGTCTTTGCAGCCTCCCCCGTGACGCGGTAATAGGAATACCCGCCGAGTGCTGCACTGTTCGGGCGAGGGCGGTATATTTCCCCGCCATGCTCTCCAGGGTTCCAACAGGCAAGGCAGAGCCGAAACTGGAGAAGGCGCTTCCGCTTTATGAGGTCGTCGCTCCCTTCCATGAGCTGAGCGCATATCGAAGGGATCGGAGCCGGTACATTTGGCGGCAGGCGGTCTTTTCCCGGAGTGTATAGAGGGAAGGCGGCCGGGTTTACAAACTCCACGTCGTAGTCGGTGTCGTTCCGGTAGTCGTCTGGGAGCTTGAGCTGGATCTGGCTGCATACATTTTCCGCGAGCCAGTTCACCAGATTGTCGATACTATCAACAAGTAACATGGCGCACCTCCTTAGCCGGTTCTGTTCTGGCGTAGGGCTACCTCAACGAGTCCCATGTCGGTACCTGAGTTTGTCACGATCATTTCTCGGCCGTCCACATTCAGGAGCCTGCCGGGCTCCATGTCTGCCGGAAAATCCTCATGCTTTCCCATGAGCAGCATGTCGGCCTCAACAAGTCCGAGGATCTGCCCCTGTTTGAGCTTTACGAGCTGATCGTTATCCACCACAACGGGGATCTGCTTCCCCTCGACGCGGCGAAGCTCCGCAAACTCGTCCAGATTGAGGAATACCATGTTGAGATCCTGCTGGATCTGCTCTTTGAAGGTCACAGGTTAGTCCTCCAGCCCTTCGGCAGCTTTCGCCTTTGCTTCCTCGATCATGGCGATTACTTCCTTTTTGCTCCGGATCTTGCTCGCGTCTACGCCATACGCTGCAGCGGCCTCCCGGAGCTCTGCCATTTTCATTTTGCTGTATGCCGGATCTTCGCCCGGCTCTTGTACATATACCGCGACGCCAGCGGCTACCAACTCAGCCTCGCGGGCGTCGGTAAGAGAGAACGGAGCCGAGCGGCTTGTCATAGCCTCAACGACTCCGTTTACTTTCAGGCCATAAGCGCCTTTAATCATTTTTATCATGGACGCCTCCTTACTCTGGATCCACGACGTCCAGATCCGGCGGCAGCTCGTCGTCCTCAGCGCTCGCCTCTACTTCCTCGGCTGCGATCGCAGCGATATAGTCGGCTTTTTTCTTGCCTTTGACTTCCAAGCCCATTTCGGCAACGAGCTTTTTCAGCTCGTTATAGTCCCAGCTTTCCAGTTCCTCAGCACTGAGGTGTCCCTTCACTGTCTGCGCCAGTTCCTCGGTCTGATCCAGATCGACGTCTGCCTGCTGTTCGGGTTTTTCAGCGGATCCGACATAAGCAGCCACGCCCAGACGGACGAGGCGGTCGGCTTGTTCGTCGCCACACTCAAAAGCCCCGTTTTCCTGAGTTTTAAGTGCATGACGTTTTACACCGTTAGCGTCGGTGTAGCAGATCCCGCAGCCTCCGCGGGTTACTTTGATTTTCTTCATGCTGCGCTCCTTTCTGCCGTGCTTAGTCTGTCACGACTTTGGCTGTAATGAACGGGTTCTCATTGTTCGGCATACAAAGAGGTGCAGATTTCAGAGTTACCTCGCGGACGTCGTGTGTGGCGTCGCTGAGATACTTCGGCACATTCATGCCGGTGTAAGTGTGAAACTCGCCGTCGGCCTGCTCCACCTGAGTGATCGCGCCGTACACCGTGCGGCCAGCAGCCGGAGCGCCTACTGCGATAGTGCCCGCTGGGATATAAGGCGTCACAGTCCCGTCTACTTCGGTGTAGTTGTCCTCATAGCTGAGCACGTCTACCATGCGGCCCTTGATATTCAGGCGGCAGATCTTTGTCGCGCCAGCCGGAAGGGTTTCAGGATCCACACCGCCGATCTGGTAGTTGCGGTTATCGAGCAGCTTCAGGATCCACTCGTTGCTCAGGATAATGTCGGCCACGTCAGGAGCCACCAGCACGTCCGTGGCCGGGAGCCCGCGAGTAGTCAGCATGGAGATCATGGACGCCATGTCGCTGATCATCTGCTTTCCGGACGCCTCGGTCGTTGTCCAGTCAGCGGAAGGGGTATAGATCGCCGGGTTGCTGTCACCGTCGAAGTAGCGCACCTCCCGTTCCTCGAAGTGCTCGAAGTCGTCCACATACTCGTCCATAGTGCAGGCGTTTGTAAAGATTACCTGCGCCGCCATGGCTTCCTTGCGTCGTGCGTTCATGCCGCGCAGTTCGTCCAGATCGGCCAGCATAATGACGCCCTGTCTCTGCTGAGGGGTAAGGGTAGAGTAGAGAGCCTCCCCGAAACCGCGCCTTCTCAGGTCGTCAATAGTGAGGGGACGCTTCGGTGCGATATAGGAGGGAGTAAAGCGTCTCATGCTGTAGCCGTCGCGCAGGATCGTGATCCCACCTTTTCTGGGTGCCACGAACGGGGATGCTTTTTTGTGTCCCTTCTTGTATTCCACCAGCACGTCATTAGTGGCGAAAATGTCGGTCGCCGCATTGGTCGGAAAATACCGATCCAGAAGGAACGTGTGCAGAGGCGGGAGTTGCTGGACGGAAGCCAGCAGGGTGTGGGTATCGTAAAAATTAAAAGCCATTTGTCTGTCCTCCTTCTCAAATTTCTACCGCGTCAGAGATCAGGATCCCGACGCTGCGCAGCGCTTCCTTGTCTGCCGCGCTGAAAGTGTGTTCTTCGTCCATAATCAGAGCATTGCTGTTAAAATGGCCGGTGCGGTATGCTACCGCCGTTTCATCGTTAGTAGTTCCCACGGTGATATCCTCTGCCAAAATAGCGTTTGCCGTCAGTGTTTCTGTTTTGATTTCCGGTTCTTCTCCCGAAGTTGCCGGGGTTGTGCCGAGAATGACATATTTACCGTCTCCAATATCGCCTCCAGATAATGCCAGCACGGTGCCGCGCTTGTAGGTCGTCTCAGCGGATCCCTTACGGATCACAACGGAAAACGGCTCGGCCGGAGGATATAAACCGTTAATCAGGTTATCATAGCCGACGGTGCCGAGAGTTTCGTCGAGTCTTTTACTCATTTCTGTGTACCTCCTTTGCTCATGTTATAGGCATTTACTACCGCCTGAATGTCTGCCGCGTCCTGTTCTTCCTTGGTGGCAGGAGTGCCGCCGTTCGGAGCCGCGCCTACTTTGGCTGCGCCGGACGCTGTGCCGTCTGCCGTGTAGTTTGCGAGAAACTGCTGCCCGGACGCCGCGCTCTGCTGCATTACCCGAAAGCAAAGCTCCTGAGCGGTACAAGGCTTGTCCCCGTACTTGGCGTCATGGACAAGCTGCTGATCCGGGATAGAGGCAGCGATCGAGTCAATATCCGCAAGGCGCTGGCGCTCTGCGGCTACGGCGTCGGTGGTCTGAGTCTGGGCCGTGTTCCGGGCTTCCTGCTCGATCTGGTTCACCAACTCCGGCTCCTGTGCCCTTAATTCTTCGATTGTCATGTGGTTTTTACCTCCTTCTGTTTTTGTTGCCGCCTTGTTGGTCGGCCTCTTATTTGCCGCCGGACGTTTCGCCGGTTTGGCACTTCTCTGAATCGGGATAGTTCCCGGTACATTATGCAAGCCCTCAATGTTGTGGCTTACACCGTTGACATAGAGGACTTTTCGATCTGAGCTCATGCTCATGTCTGGTTCTTCCTCGTCCTCCTTTAAGGTGTCGGCGAAGCCTTTGTCGAGAGCTTCTCGCCCGGTCATCCACGTTTCTTTTGTCATCATGCTGCGCAAGGTATCAACGCCGAGGCCGGTCTTTCCGTCATAGATTTCGGCGACGGCCCGCTCGCTGGCGTCCATACCCTTAATGAGCTGCTTCATGTCCTGAATGTTTAGGCTGTCCCAGAGCATGACGCTGACGCCGTGGATCATAATCAGGGATCCGGGGTACACGGTCACGGTGTCACCGGCGCACATAATCACACTGGCAGCACTGGCGGCGATCCCTTCTACGACGATGTTCACGTCACCGTTGAGCGCTTTCAACGCGTTGTGGATCGCGATCCCGGTGTAAAGATCGCCCCCGCAGCTGTTGAGCTTTACGGTGATGTGGGCTTTATCCTTCACGGCTGCCAGATCCTCCATGAAGCCCTCTGGCGTGATGTAGAGGCCGGGCTCCGGTTCGCCTGTCCACCAGTCGATCGGCTGCTGGCTCATAACGTCGCCGTAGAGAGTGATCTCTCCCTCGTCCTCGCTAACGCTTGCCACATTCCAGAATTTTGTTACTGTGGCTGCGGGAGCTGCTGCCGGTGCCAGTCCCATGCGCAGACTATGTGGTGCTTTCATTGGCTGTCCCTCCTTGTATGGATTGTTTGATCTGCTCGCTTATAATAAGGCCTCGCAGAGCCTCAGCGCCCCGTCTGCGAGCGTTTTCGGGGTTGTGTGGGTTATTGTCTCCCTCTGTCGGTTCCTCGCCTTCTTGCGACTGCTGTGGGCCTCCTGAGCCGCTCCCGCTTTGGTGGGGATCCGGTGCGTTGCCTCCGAGCTTTTCGTTTTCCCTCTGGAGCTGTTCGACGTTGGTGTCCCACTGCCCGCCATTGAGGCGGATCGTGCTCTGCTCGTGAGTGGAAAAGCCTTCGCTGCACGCGAGGATCTCTGCGGTGATTTCCTTCACCGGATCGAGCTGTCCCTGAGACGGGCCCAGCCATTCGCTGCCGAGATAAGCGGCGCGGATTGTCGGGTTGTCAAAAAATCCGGGTGCATAGATACGCCCACGGGCTACGGCTTCACTCATCCACACTTCGTAACATGGGCGACAAAAGTCGTCGGCCAGCCATTCCCGTCGCATTTTGAACGCCTTCCACGCTTCCAAAAGGGCGGCACGGCTGGCAGAGTAGGAGCTGTTAAACTGTTTCAGCAGAAGATCCGCGGGGACTTCCAGAGCTGCGCCTACCTGTGCGCTGATTGCCGCCACGAATTTGTCGAAGCTGCCGTTCGGGTGCGTCGGGTTTGCAAACTCTACGCTTTCCCCCGGAGCCATGACGTTGACTTGGCCCGGCCCCATGCTGTAGTCGTTGGGGCTTCTCGGTTCTCCCGGCACGTCTGGATCCGTCTGGTTGAACGGGTTCTCGTCGGTTGGAGCCTCTGTCTTGATGAACGCGGTATAAAAGGACTCCACCACCGCGGCCATAAGCTCGGACTCCGTGTATCTGCGGATCTGGAGTAGCGGCTCAATTACCTGCGCCAGATAGCTGACGCCCCGGTACTGATCCGGCCGTTCGGTGTCAATGATGTGAAGCACGTTAGGGAGCCCGGTGTGTTCCTGATAAGCCAGCACTCGCGCCCATGTTGTTGTCGGTGCTCCGAGTTCAAACGGGTAGTTACTACGGATATGATAAGCTACCACCATGCCGTTACCATCAACCTCCACGCCGTCGTAAATCATGTTCCCGTTATCCGGGTTTTTGCCGGTCGTATAGGTGACAGATCCTCCGGATCCGTAGCCTCCCGGTGTCGCGATCCGGTCTGACTCGATCAGGTGAACGCGCAGCGAGTAGGGGAGCAGGCGGGTGACAGGGTACTGTTTAATCAGTCCGATACAATCACCAGACAGGAGCCACGATACAAGGGCGAGCTGCTGGAGTCCGTAGAAGTTATTCATGCCGGTAGCGTCGCAGGCTCGTTTATCTTTCGCCCAGAGGTTAAACTCCCGCTCAGTGGTTTTCTGCCATTCTTCGGCTTGCTCCGGCGTGAGCCCCAGCACCTCCCTGTCGATCCGGCTTTTCAGCCGTAGGCCGACACCCACCACGTTTGTGCGGTTTGTTTTGATCGCTGAGGTGGCGACGGGGGCGGCCATATAAAGCATACGGGAGCGTTGCCGTAGGGTGTAGTTGTTGAAGTCTATGTCCTCATGCGAGGATCCGCTGGGAGCATTGAAGCCCTTCACGGCCCGCTTTCTCCAGCTGGCCCCAGCTTCCCCGTACCCTTTATTCTGCGGCCGCACGTCGTCGGGCAGATACATTCCCATTTCCTTGTGGTATCTGATTTTTCTCACCTCCTTGCATGAAATAAAAAAACGGCGCAGCCGTGGAAGTAAAGGAGCGAAAACCTCCTTCGACCGTGCCGTAGTAAAGCCGGAGAGATCCGGCGTTTACCCTTTACCAGTCACGCGGGACAACGCCCAGCGCTCTGCGAGGGGATCGCCCCTCCAGTTCAGCCTCCAGCTCCCGGATCCGGGCGCGGAGCTTCTCGATCATGTCCTGAATATCTTTCAGGGCGGTATTGTAATATTGAATATTGCGGGAGCCGATCCCGTAGCTTTGCACGCCGTTCTTTGCTAGCATGTCAGCCTCGCGCTCCAGATAGGCGTCCAGCCTCCTGCGTGTGGTTTCGAGCTCCTGCTGTATGGTCGCTTTAGATCGTGCCATAGTGTTGCCTCCTTACCATTCATCAAAATACTGCGCCGCATTGTTCTGTCGGCGCTGCGGTGCTGCAGCTTTTTTCTGCCGTGGATTTTCCGGCAGATTTCTGAGTCTGCGCTCCACAGCCTCCATGTCCGGGTTGAGGATCCGGAAGCCTCCGAGCGCATAGTTTCGGCAGTCGAGGGCCTCGTTTCGTTCATGTCCGGGGATCTTTACCCACGCCCAGCGGTTCCCGCGCTTGGTCTGGGTGAGCTCCAGCTTTTCAGACAGCAGCCCGTTGAAATAATAAGAGTCATATCCGTAGCTTTCACCCCGCGGAAAATGGCAATATTTCGCGCCCGGTTCCTGTACCTTTATGTTTGACATGATCGCCTCTTTCCCGGCGTCTACGCCGAAGGTGTAGAGCCAGCAAGTGATCCGCTTGTTGTCTTTGATCGCCACCTTTGAGGGCGGTGTCACAAAGGGGATCCCGTCGCCGCCTTTTCCCTTGATAGCAAAGACGCGCTGGTTTTTCCGGGCCCGGCAGCGTGTATAAACTTCTTGCGTATAGTGGCCGCCAGAGTCCACGCATGTGATCGAGATCCTGAGCCCTCGCTTGCTGTCTTTGAAGCGGTAGACATGCCCGATCACGTCGTCGAGCTGCTGCCATACGTCGTCGGCGTCTGGTTTTCCCATGATGTAGCCTTTTTTTATTCCCCATGTTTCGCCATAATAGCCATGGCCCACGACTTCGTACTCCAGCCGGTTGTCTTGCGTATCGACACCGCAGGTTAGCACGAGCACGCCCTCCGGCAGCTCCACCGGGGATCCGTCTGCGTTGGTTCCGTAGTCCTCCCGGCGTGCCAGCATGGTGTCCTCGTCAATTACGCCGCCGCGATCTTCCCAGAGTTCGCCCAGTAGCGTGTTGTAGACAACTTTCAGCTTTTGCGGCTCGTCTTTTGCCTGCAAAAATTTGAGGACGATCTTTTCCCATGGCGTCCATGGGGACGAGAAAGCGTTCAGCCAGAAGGAGCGCACTCCGGCGTTGTAGGCGTCCAGGTTTTCTGCGATCCATTTCGCGGGTTGTCGGCGCATTGTTTCCTCTGGCACGAGGCACCCGCAATTCGGACAGATCCATGAGATCGGCCCGTCTATGCTGTACACCTTTTTCCCGCGCACCTTTTTGACGGTGTGCTTGTAGTGGATCCGGTCGAATATGATTTCGCCATACTCGCCGCACTCCGGGCATTTATGGCACCAGCGTTCCTGCGTGCCTTGGTAGTAGCTGCTCTCAATATTTGAGGCCCCTTTTATTGTCGGGGTTGATACCTCGACGGCCTTCGCATTGTAAAAGGTGGTCTGTCTGGCCTCTGCCAGAGCCCACGGATCGCCCTCAGTTCCGGCGCTGATCGCCCAGCGATCGCGCTCGTCGCCGATAATATAGCGGGCGGGAGTGGAAGCCAGAGCCGACGGACTATTGGATCCCGTGATTGTCAGCATACCGCCGGGGAAGGATTTCTGGAGGATCGTGTTCCCGGAGTCCTTCGCCTTAATGTCCGAAACCTTAGCTTTTAGCACTTGACTGTCCCGGATCATGGGGGCGATACGCAGGCGGGAAAACTTGCGGGCGTCGTCGAGTGTTGGCTGAACAAAAATAATGGAGCCCGGATCTTGGTCTATGATGTAGCCGATCACATTCAGCTCCAGCTCAGACTTACCTACCTGAGACGCTGCTACCATGACGATCTTTCTGACTTTTGGATCCGTGAACGCTTCCATAGGTTTCTGGAGGTATGGAGTTCGTGACGTGCGCCACGGGCCTGCCTCTGCTGAGGTTTCCGGGGAAAGTCGCCGGTGCTTGTCGGCCCACTCGGCCACCGTCAGTTCTTCCGGCGGTTTGAAGTTTTGGACTGCTGGGCCTATGGTCGCGTTCAGCCTCTTGGCGGCTTTTTTACTCGTCGGCTTCTTCATCTGCGAGCGCGTCGCTCCAGCCTTCGCGATCCCTCACGCGCCGCCGGTATGCTTCGGGATCGTATTGATAGCCCGCGAGCTCGTTCAGTATTTTGTAGCACTCAGTCCGGATCAGCGCCGAGGCTTCGTTAGCGCTTCCCGCCTGCACAACGTCCATAGCGAGGCGGCCGGGGAGTGCCATTATCATGCTGCGGGCGGTGTAAACGAGGTCGTTCGTCATGGACTCCACGTCCTCGCTGCGGTGCATTTTCCCCTCCAGCTCTTTAAGCTGGAGCTCGGCGATCTTGGCCTTGCTCTGTTTTAGATCTGCCTCTGCCCGCAGCTTGTCGGCTTCTGCCTTTACGGTGTCGGCCGTTTTGGCCTCTTTTCCATTTGCCCGATCTCGCAGGTAACGAATGTACGCCTTGACGGTCGGGAGAAGATCAAACTTGTAGGGCCTCTGTGACGCCGCCGGGAGAATACCCTCCTTTGCGAGCTGCTGCACCCTCCGGGGATCCAGCTCAAAAAGTTTAGCCATGATCTCCGTGCTCTGTAGGTTCTGTTTCGGATTTTCTGCCATAGCGTCACCTCCTTTTCGTGCGGTCAGGCGAAACGAAACGGCCTGAAAAAATTTTTCTGAGTCTGCGCGTGTTTTGGGCTCGCCAGCACCGCAGGGCTTTTCGGAGTGTCACAGTACCTTCCGGGCGACTCGCTCGGTTTTGGTTCGGCCTCGCCTTTGGGCTGGCTCGGCCTCCGGCCTGTGTGCCCTTGCCTCTTTGTGCCCCTGTGTTGCGGCCTTTTCTTTCTTTTTTCTTGGCGGCTGCGCTCGTGGGCTTGGCTTTCCTTGTTGCCCGGTGCCTTGGCCTTGCCTACCTGCTGGCTACTTTATAGCCTGCTCTATGTGGTGGTTGAAGCGTTCACCCAGCTTTTCGTTGATTGTTTGCTCGATAGTCTCGCGGGCTCTGCCGTCAATCATCTGCGGCACGGACAGGGTACGCACTACCTCGATAGGAGAGCGGCCCTCTCCGGTGCGCTGGTATGGAAGTATAGCCCCGCCTTTTCCAGCGGTCAGGAAGGTGTTGCCGCTCATGGCTGTGCGCTGTCCTTTTATGATCGTCACTTTTACAGTGTACTTTCTGGGCGGCTTTACCATAGCAACGGGAGAGCCCCCAGCTATCAGCTGTCCCGGTATTCTGATCGGCTTTTTTTGCTGTGCAGAAGGCCGGGCTTTTGGGCTCATTTTGAAGTGGATCGGTGTCAGAGTTCTGCCCTTATATTCCAGAGTTGTGCCGTCCACGGATATGCCAGCAACACGGATTGAAGTCCTTCCGCGCTTCGGTTTCTTAGCTGCGTCCTTTATGGCCGCTGTGTCTACACCGTAGTGCTCGCGGATCCCTTTGGACACCCAGCCGGGGCCTCTGCTCGTAAAGTCTGATACTGTTCGCTTGATCGCTACTTCGCCGCCGTCCTTTAGCTTCTGGAGCCTTTTCACTATGTCGCCTGCTCCAGAGTAGGAGACAGTAAAGCTGCCACTCGTTCGTCGGGCCGGGCCCGTCCTGAATAGGTCGCTCATGGCTTGCCCCCTTTCTTTTGAGAACAGAAAAACCGCCCAGAGCCTTGCAGTGTCTCCAGACGGTTTCCGCTGTTTTACAGTGTAGCACATGGGTTTATCCCTTTTTATCCCCCTTTATCCCCTTTTGTCCCTTTTTGTCCCCCTGAGTTTTCCACAATATCCCGCCGGGAATGTGCATAAAAAGCCCGCCGTTGGCCTTCTTTTGGGCTTTTGGCGGGCTCTAATTTTTTTATTTTGGTGCGTATATTTTTGTCAGCGATTGTAAAGCAGATCCGTGGATCTTAAATGTCCGTTTTAGGTATTTTTTTTCGTGCTCGTCGTAGTCGTCCATATCCCCGAACAGGGCAGCGCATACCGCCCACCATCTTGCATGGTCGAAGTAGCGCATTTCGATAACAATTTGCTCGTCCGGGTTTTTCATTTTTCCGATCAGCAACTCCAGCTCCTTGCGTTCGTTATATTCTTCCAGCTGTAAGTCTTTGATCTCTTGTTCGAGTTCGTCCTTTTGGGTTACTTGCCTTTCCGTTTTGCTGGATCCGTCGCCGCTACCTCCCGACAGGCCGGAGAGGTTCGGGCTGGAAGGTGAGCCCATGACGGACTCCAGATACACAAGTCGCTCGATCTTATTCTCGATCCGGCGCTGGAAGGTCGCGTAGTGCTGCAGCTTCTCCTTTATTGCGTCAGTTTCCTTCGGCTGCTTTCCTCCTGCCGCCTGTTTTTTGTGCCCCATGGGCCCCGCCTCCTTTCAGTCTCATTTACTCAAATATCCCCTCGAATACCTCGCGGGGTTGCTCGGCTCCTTTCCTTATGAGCCGGATCCCGGTTGTTTTCCCGGTGGTTCTTATGTAGCGCCTCACGATCGTGTCTACAAATGCGGGTTCCATTTCCACGAGGAACGCCTGCTGCCCGACGCTCTCGGCTGCGATCAACGTCGTTCCGGATCCTCCGAAGGTATCGAGGACTCCCTCAGCCCACTGTGTATTGTCCAGCAGCTTCTCCAGTATTTCGACTGGTTTCTGCGTCGGGTGCAACTCATTCCCGGAGCGCGTGGCCTCCAGCACGTTGCCGTAGCCTTTGTGATTATCCCATTTCGGCTTGGTTCTATGTGCAAACATGATAAGCTCATGCTGTGCCCTCCAGCCGTTACCCATTCCGGGGCTTTGCTTATTCCATACAATCATATTTCTGACGCCCAGCCCGGAGCCTTCCACAAGGTCAAAGAGATAAATCCACATTCTCCAGTCCGTGAAGATATACGCTACTTTTATGTCCGTGGCTCCGAGGACGTTCTTCATTAGCACCTGATAGCCTCTGGTTGATAGATTGTCGGAGCTAATCGTCGGCGTTGTAAATCCTCCCTTCTCGTCAGACCGTTTGCTGCCGATACTTCCGGTTACTCTGCTAGACTCCTGAAAGCCGCCGGAGCAGTAGGGTGGATCGGTGAGAAGGATCTCCGGGCGAGCTCCGTCAAGCAGCAGCTCCCGATCCTGTTCGTTCGTGGCGTCTCCGCAGACAACGCGGTGGCGTCCGAGGATCCAGAGATCGCCTTTCTGAGATATGACGGCCTCTGCCTCTGGTGTTTCCGGTATATCGTCCGGCTCGTTGAGGTCATTGTGAAGGGCTTCGGACAGGGCAGTGACGAGGCTTTCCACCTCGTCCTCTGTGTAGCCGGTCAATTCCATGGGGATCTCCCCGGTGTCTATGTCTGCGAAAATGTCAGCCAGCAGCTTATTGTCCGTCTCTGCCAGCTCCGCGATCCGGTTATCGGCCACCAGATCGGCGTATTCCTCCGCTTCGTTTGTGTAGTTCTGAAAGTCTACGGGTGCCTGCTTCATTCCTTCCAGAAGGGCAGCAGCTAGGCGTCCGTGGCCTTTCACGATAAAGCCGGAGCGTTTGCTGACTGTGATCGGCTGCCTCCACCCGGTCTGCCGGATAATGCGGCCGAGTAGCTGAATCTGGGTGTCTGGGTGTTGGTTCGGGTTCTTCGGGTTTGGCACCAGCGTTGCAACGTCCACTATTTTGTCATGGGCGCAGAATACCGGCACGCCGTCGGCGTATGCTTTCGGCTCTGCTTCTGTTTTATAGTCCATTTATTTGTCCTCCTGCCTTTTAGCGTTTCCTGCCGCTTCCATGATCCGTCCGCGGAGCTGCCTGTCTGTCTCGCCCGCCTCGCGCTGGATCCCGTACCCTTTGGCTAGTAGCTCCAGCGCCCGCCCTCCTGCTGCCTGCGGCGTCCATGCCCCGATCGCCTTCGCCTGCCGGATAATGCGGCGATCTGTGACTTTTCGTCGGTACCTTCTTTTTAGGCGGGCGAGTAGAATAATAAGCGCAGCTACTCCGCAAACTATAAGCAGTAGCAGAAAAGGAAGCCAAAACAGGCCGGTTATAACGGCGATCCAGTTCATATCTACCACGTCGAGCAGTTTCAGGAACACGAGGGCGATCCAGAGAAGGGCAGAGGTAAGGGTGTATAAAATCCATATACCGAGCGGGTTGTTATCTTCGTGCATTTCTTTTCGCCCTCCTTCTTTGTTCCCGGTTCCCGCTGGGCTTTCTCTGGTTTTTTGGATAGTCTGCCAAAAATCCTGCTTTGACGGCGCACTCTGTACAAAGATAAGTGACAGCCTGCGCCTCTTTGAGCTTGTCGGCTGCTGGCATTTTCCAGCACTTCTGGCCGCAGAGAGGGCAGTCGATCAGTTCCCAGTCCGGGTGCTTTTTCTTGGTGTCGCCGTTTAGGTTCTTATCCAGAGGAAGGCAGAGGATCCCTCCCTTGTCGCTGTATTTTCTGGGCGTAAGATTGAAGCCGCGGGCCCGGAGTTCCTCGCGTGTTTCATTCCTGACTTCCTCCTGCAAAACTTCCACGACGTCCACCTGCTCCAGCGTAAGACAAAACGCCCCTTGCGGTTCCCACTTCTTTGCCTTCCATACTTCGGCGAAGCCTTCGAGCTTTTCATGCTCGCACATGCCCGCCAGCGTCTCCGTGGTGAACATGGTTTCCATGACTGCCTCGTCGTCTGGCTCGTCCCAGCCATAGAGGTGCCAGCTCTCCCGGTTGTCATAGTCCCACTGGGAGAAGTAGAGTGTGTGGCCGTCGATCGGCCAGCCTGTGCCTTTTACGGTTCCTTTTATGATTTTCGGTCTATATTGCACGGTGTTGTCCTCCTTATACTTGTACTGGGAGGGCCGGAGCCCTCCCTCTGGTTTTTGTGATATGCAGGGCTTATGCGATTATGGTTATCTGCTCCCGGTTTGGAATGTCGGCCAGCGCCTCCACGAGATAGCTCTTTACATTGTCAACGGCCACCGCCTCCCAGCGCCCGCCGTCGGCAGCTACCAGCTTAAAAGCAGGAGCACCGCCTCTGCCTTCGGTGATCCGGAAAACAAACTCGCTTTCCGGCTGTTCCACCTCCAGAAATGTGCGGTAGGGGATCAGTCGCACCGGGTTGGGTATAATGGCGTTTTCTTTCTTCGTGACGCCGGTTTTCATTACAACTTGCTGGCTGATCCCGTCGTCTGAGAATGTGGCTTCCTGTGTGCTCACGATATTGCTCGCTACCTTTGTGACGTCCTCCCGTTCCTCGCTTGGTGCGAAACACGCCTGCATAGATACAAGGAAAGACTCCTGATCGTACTCCCGCCCATATTCAAAGCGGGGCAGCAGGGCGTTTACCTCAAAGAGCGTCTCACGATCCCGCTCCGGCAACAGGCCAGAGTAAAGCAGCACTTTGGTGGCACTTACTACCTGAATAATCATGCGATCCCGCAGTTCTTCCCGGCTTTCCTTTATGTAGTCCACCAGAGAGGTGAGTGTGGTCGCCCGTATCGGTTCCGCTTTGTCTGCCTCGTCGTAGCGTTTGAGGGATTTTGTGCAGTACGTCCGGCCGTTGATTTCTATGGTTTCCGGTTTCTCAGCCTTCACGGCCAGATCTGTGATAAATGCGATCGCTTCTCTAATTCCTTCCATGGTCTTGTCCTCCTTTTCTTATGCCTGCGCCGTAGCGCGTTCCATTACTACGATTTTACCGTCGTTTTTTGGTTGTTCTTCGGTCTGTCCGTTGGTCGTCCGTCGGTCGTCCTCTGGTTCGTATATTTCCCCAGTTACCGGATCGAAGTCTTTACCGGGTATCATGTGGCCTGTTGTTTCCGGATCTGCCTGCTGCCGTGGCTCCGGTTTCCTGCGTCTCATATCAATGGGAGCGCCGGTTGGAATGTCCCGCTCGGCCTCTGCCGGATCTTCCTCCTGCTGCCCGGCGGGTTCCTTTGGCTGTTCTTCTTCCTCCGTGAAGTCGGAGAGGTTCATCTGCCCGCGGATCTGGCCGTCATACTCGGCGATCTCGATCTGGCCGGTTCTCATATTGACGCCCATCACCATTTGAGTGTCTATCGCCTCCGTAGCTGCGAGCTTGGTCGTGACGGAGATCTGGGTACTGATTACCTGACGGCTCTTGTTTGGTGCGAATTTTATCGCTATGTTAATCTGTCTCTTGGTGGTAGCCTCTGTGTTCGGGTTCTGAATATTCTCAGCCACCTGCATGAGTGCCTCGTTGAGTTTCTCAGCGAAGGCCCCGCCTGCCAGTCTTTCGAGGTTGATCTGGCTCGTTACTTTCTGCTTTGCCATGGTGTTGTCCTCCTTAAAAAATGGTATTTGCTGCGATTATCAGGGACACGATCGCGACAAAGGCGATCGTAATATGTTCACGCTTCCGGTCGCTGATCGGCGGCTTTGTTTCTCCTACAATAAAGAGTAGGCACACAAAAGCTAAAACTCCCAGCATAATGTTAAGGGCTGTCATGACTTGCCTCCTTTCTGCGCCATATTGCTTCGGTAGCTGTGGAGTGTGTGGAGCGTCTGCGCCCGCATGTTTCCACCACGCCCATGTCTTTGAGCTCTGAGAGTCTGGGCGCTACATAGTTGCGGTTGTAGTAGGGGATCTGGCCAGCCTTCACCAGTTCGTCCGTAATTTCGCTAACAGTCATGCTCCTGCTGCCGAGCGTTTCGAGGATCAGACGGCTGCGCTCGTTCACTTTTGGGATAACGGCATCATAGCTCGCCCTCCGGGTTTCCTTTGTGGTTTTGTTTGCTCCCATGAAATACCTCCTTTTCTGCCGTCCATGCGATAGCAGAGCGCCCCGTCACGCTGCACTCACGCTTTCCGGCGTTTCTTATCAGCCCAGCCGCCTGCGCTTTGGTTAAGATCGGGCCTACGTCGCTGCGGCTTACCTGCTGCCCCCTGTCTGACAGAGTGGCGGCGATCTCGTTCGCGGTCATGTCCCTGTCCTTTATTAAATCCAGCACCATGTCCCGTAGGCTCTGGGACATGTCCTTGCTGCGCCAGATCACGACGGCCGAAGGGAAGGGAGCGGAGCATGGCCGTCCTTTGGCATCTTTGGTCGGGTTTCCGTCCTCGTCTGTGAATGTGATCCTCCCGCGGACAAAGCGCACCTCGTCGGCTTTTCCGTGGAATATGTAGTCATGAAAGTAGGACGTGTCCGTACGGGCCGGTATGAGCATTACCACGAGAGTGCCGGGTTTCTTGCTTTCTTCGTACCCCTTCCGTACCCAGTCTGTGATCTGGCGGCCGTATGGTGGATTACAGAACACGCGACACCCCCCCAGTCCGCTTTCAGGCCGTCGTCGGCCGGTGTGAAATATCTGGCGCACTTGGCGCTTTTATCGGTGGCGGCCGGATCGAGGTTAAAATGAAACTCTCGATCCAGCTCTCCGAAAAAGTCGGCCGGAGTACACCAGCCCATGTTTTTACTGCTTAATAGTGCTCCGTTCATGTCAATGCTCCTTTCTCTGCGATTTCCATATAAACGCCGGGAGTGTAGTCTGCCTGCTCCTGAGCTTCCTCTGCCAGCGCGAGGATCGGGCAACCTTCGCCCAGATTGCGACACATGTTCCATGTTGTTCCTTTATCCATATAGGCTCGGATCGGCTCGCCGGTTTCGTTGTCTTTGAGGATCCGGCTCATAATGCTGCAGCAGGCTTTCCCTTTGTGTTCTCCAAAAAGCTGGATCCCGCTGCACTCATGGCACCATTTTCTTTCAAAATTCATAGCGTTTCCTCCTGCTCCCCGTATTCCAGCTCTATGCCTTCCAGAAGTTTGAGCACTCCGGCGATATACTGCACTCGGAAGGGTTCGAGCTCTGCCTTGTTCATGTGTTTATGTCCGTATAGTTTCCGCATATCCCGCCACACACCCCACGGCACCCGGTAGAAGTCTTGAAGTTCAACGCTTACAAGAATAAAAGAGGCAGCGCCGAGACGGTCATGCTCTGCGAGGCTGTTCAGCTGTTCTGGTGTCAGCCGGTTATAGTCGATCCGGTCGCTGTCAGTGTGCTTCGCCTCAAATACCACGGCCCGGCCACCAGTGAGGGTTCCCTTAAAGTCCGGCTGTCCCGCTTTGGTATAGCAGGCGAGAAACTGCCCTTGCCGGTTTGGCGGTCTTAGCGGCCGCATGGGCTCCGGCGTTTTTTCAATGAAGGCCACGCCCTTGTCTTTATACCAGCCGAGGCTTGCGGCGATCATGTTCTCGAAGTGTTCGCCCGCTCGCTTGCTCTGGAGCCCCCGCTGGCTGCGCTGGACGTTTGAGAGGGCGGCAGCAGCAGTTGGATCCGGATAGCCCTCTGCATTTTTGCCCGGCACATAGTCCCAGCTCATGCCTCAGCCTCCACGGTGATGTCGTGTCCGCGGTTTCGTCTGAGCTCTGCTGCCAGCTCAACGATTACCTCTCCGCTGATCCGCACGGTGGCCGACTCGAAGGCGGCGACTCCGTTTATTGCCCCGGTATGAGCGGGAAGGACGAGAAAGGCGTCGCCCAGTTCTTTGTCCTCCTGCCGGTTTTCCTCCTGCTCCCGGAGGCGGTAGAGATCGGCGGCGTCTTTTACCGGGATTCCGTGCTCCTTGGCGTATGTGATTTCCTTTTTCATGCCTTCGCTCGGATTGTTTATGCCGTACACCCATAGCTCGTCGCACATGTCCAGTAGCGCGATCCCCAGCTCCATGCCCGCCTCCCGCTCCTGCGGTATGGTGTCGTCAAGAAACTGGGTGCAGTAGACATGAGGCGCGATCGGTATCACGTCCGGCCAGAGTTCCACCGCCTCCCGGCAGTAGCTCTGTGCCTTCTGAATATTCTTTTCAATGTCCCCACGGAGAGGGGAGCAGATATATATAAGCCTGTTTCTCATGGTTTGGCTCCTTTCTGGCAGAAGGCGTCAAGCCTCTGCCTGATAATTTCGCAATAGTCCGGGTTGATCTCTATCCCGATAAAGTTCCGGCCCTCCTGCACGGCCACGGCCCCGGTGGTGCCGCTTCCGGCAAAGGGATCCAGAACAGTGTCGCCGGGCCTGCTGCCCGCTAATATGCACGGCCTCACGAGTTCCTCCGGGAACGTGGCGAAGTGCGCGCCCTTATATGGCCGTGTGGCGATTGTCCAAACACTGCGGCGATTTCTTTTCCCGCTTTCGTTTGGTGTGAGCCCGTGGCTTTCCCGCTCCACGTTGGCGCTGTTATTCTGCGCCCGGTCATGGGTGTAAGCTCCGCCTCCGCGAAAACTTGCAGAGTTTCCTCGCCTGCGCCCCGTGCCGTCCGGCCCATATCCTACGGCGGGCTCTTTTATAGCTGCGGCGTCAAAGTAGTACCGGCGCTGCTTGCTCAAAAGAAAAATATATTCATGGGATTTTGTGCAGCGGTCGGTCGTCTGCTCCGGCATAGCGTTGGGCTTGCTCCAGATTATGTCTTGCCGAAGGATCCAGCCGTCTGCTTTTAATGCGAAGGCAAGCAGCCACGGGATCCCGTTGAGGTTTTTCCGTGCGTAGCTGTCCCCAATATTCACCCAGAGGGTGCCGTCGTCTTTCAGGACTCTGCGGACTTCCCGGAAGATCTTAACAAGGTTCTCAACGTACTGTTCCGGCGTATCTTCGAGCCCGATCTGTCCGTCTGCTCCGTAGTCTCTCAGCCCATAGTAAGGCGGCGAGGTTATGCAGGTACGGCAGCAGGAGTCCGGGAGTTTTTTCAGGGCGTCCAGTGCGTCAGAGTTTATGATCTTGCTCATTCGTCGCTCACCTCCCCGGCTTCCAGAGCCAGCGGATCCGCGGCGGCCAGAGCCTCCCGGCGGTTCCAGCCGGAGAGTGTGGCATAAAACTGTTCGCGCTTCCTTCGGTCGCTTTCTCGGTCTGCGAGCTTTTTCTGCCCTTTATCCGGCAGTGAGGCAGCCACGGCGTCGATCTGTGTTGTCAGTTCTCCCGGTGTCATGTCTCTGGCTTTTTCCCGCTCGTACATGGGCGTGTACTGCTGCATGAAGGCTACGCGATCCATGCCGGGCTTACCGCCTCCCCAGTGTCCCCGGTGCATTTCCCAGAGATTGCTCCAGCCGATCGCCTCCACGGCACGGGCCACAAGGGGCGGGAGTTGCTGTTTTAAGTCTCCGTGGTTAAATTCTCCCTCCGAGTAGAGCAAGTCGCTGACTGCAAGCCACGCCTGATCTGGTGCTATGAGATCCGGGTGTGCAATCTCCAGAAGGATCTCCCGGAGTTCTGCTACACTGGGCGGCCACTTGCTCGTCGCTATGTGTTTTTTGACAGCTAGTGCCACCAGAGGGGCGTCCACGTCCTCAAACATCATAGCCCATAGGTTCACGGTCGCCTTTACGCTGTCTGCGTCCTTGAATTTGTCATAGTTCGGGTAGGCGGTGACGACGATCGCCACAAGTTGAGCTGCGTCCTTTTTTGTCATAAGCTGCCGCCTCCTTCCTCGTCTGCGATAATACCAGCTAGCACGTCCATGGTATTGACTCGTCCGGGCCGTTCTGGCTGCGTCTGCTGCCTTCCCGGTGCCTGTTGTCTGTTGTCGGTGTATTTCCCTTCGAGCACCTTCGCCATGTTCCCGGAGTTCATCAGCCAGTTAAAGTCTGCCGTCCAGTTCCGGTCATTTCTGCCTTTCAGGAACGGTGAGGCTTCGGCTTTCTCGAATAGCTCGCGGAAAGTGTTCAGGTCTTGCCCGTATTCCTTCCAGCGGGCAGCGATCGCCTTTTTCCGGTTTGCGCTGATTTTTCTCAAAGCGGGGTAGCTTGTGCAGATTTCGTGATACATGTCAACGATCTGCTGGAATGGAGTCGGCCCCGCAGACAAAACGCTGTCAAGCGTTTCACTTTCTTTCTCTGGTGTAGTCTGGTCTGGTGTAGTCTGGTCTACTCTGCCTGCGGTTTCTTTCTGGCTGCTTCCCGGCTTGTCCGTCGGCTGTCCTTCGGACTGTCCAGCGGTCGTCCTACGGTCGGCAGCGGCAGCAGCGCGGCGTCTCCGGGATCTCTGTTTCTCTGCTTCCCGCTGGTCGATCAGCTTACCCGCGTACTCGTACCAGTCGTGGATCTCCAGCGTTCCGTCCTCGGTTACGTCCAGAAAACCGGCGCTTTTCATGGCTTCCACGAAGGTGTCCGGCTCCTTGTTCCATTGAGCTGCCCGCGCTATGTTCCTGTTGCTGATCCCTTCCAGCGATCCGCTGGGTGCATTGTCCAGCGCCCAGAGCCAGAAGGAAGTTAAAAGCCCCAGCATGTGAGGCGGTTCGATCTCCAGCTCGTCGGCAGCCGCCAGCAGCTTCCTGTGATCTTTAAGTTGTTGGTGGACTTGGATCCATGCCACTGTGAGCACCTCCTTTCACGGTCGCCTTTCGGCTTGTTTCTGTATGTTCTCCGGTCTGTCCGGCGGTCGTCCTCCGATCAATTAAACGGGAGCTCGTCGTCCACACCGTCCGGGATCGACATGAAGCCGTCCCCGGAGTCTGGCTGCTGTGTACTGCCATTTGTACCGCCTCCCCCGTAGTAACTGTCGGCAAAATGAATCCAGGAGGCCGTAACCTCTACCGCTTTGCGGTGTTTCCCGTCATTGTCCTGCCATTTTCTCGTTGAGATCCGCCCCTCGACGACTACCTGCCGCCCCTTGGTAAGATATTTCCCGCAAAACTCGGCCCATTTGTCCCAGCAGACAACGGGAATATAGTCGGGAGGCGTGTCCTTCTTTTTACTTGGCACCGGCACGGCCAGATCGAAGCGTGCTACCGCGGTACCTCCGGTGGTGTATCTGATTTCTGGCTCCTGAGCCAGACGGCCCAAAAGCCCCACATGGTTAAACATTTTAGTTTCCTCCTTGTCCTTGCTTTCTTGCTGCGTCCAGTGAGTTGCAGATCTCGTCATATTGCGCCCGCGTCAGCAGGTGCGGATCCTGTTGCCCGTATTTCTGCTGGATCCTGTCGTTGATCTGTTGTTGTGTGTAGCCCACGTCCTCACCCTTCCGGTACATGCGGGAGAGCTGCGCGTCTGTGAGTGGTTTTTGAGCCCCTGTGTGCCCATTTGAGGCTGGTTTTCCTTCCTGCTTGGTATTTCTACCCGGCGGGCTGTTCTGAGACGTTGTGCTCTGTTTTTGGGCTGCTGTCTGTACTTGCTGAGGCTGCACTGCTCCCGTGAGGTTCTTCATGTCTGGATCGTCCTCTCCTTGGTCGATCCCGAATTTCTCAAAAAGGTAGTATTTTAGGCAGTAGGTCAGAGCGCTGCCTTTTGCCTTATCCGGGCCGCTGTCATTGGTTCCGATCGCATGGAGTGTAACCTCCAGAATGTCCTCCGGGTTATCTGCATTTGTCCAGCGGATCGTGAGATCTTCCTCATACACCCAAACAATGCGCTGGACGCCTCGTTCGTTTATGGTGTAATGGTGATAGTAGAGGGGATCGCCTTCTGATGTGTGTCGTGTGGCGGTTTCAGCCACAATGTCGAAGTTGACGCCATACTCATTCATAGCCGGAGTAAGTAGACGATACACGTCGCTGATCTTTGCAAATTTGTACTCGACACCCTCCGAGTGTTTCGCTTTTACAATGGCCGGGATCGCTTCCCGGAGTTTAATAAACTTTTGTTGCAGAGTGAGAGCCTTCGGCCGGGGCGTTTTCTTCGCTGTCGCCTTAGCGGCCGCCGGTTTCGTTTCCGCTGCTTCCTGCGTCATGGTCTGCCTCCTTAAAGAATTTGTGATTGTTGATTGTCATTACATACGCCTGCGATTCGTGCCACTCGCTGTCGGTAAGGGCGGGAGCGTAAAAGTATTTGATCGGTTCCGTTGTCGCCACATACCCGAAGTCAAACACGGCCGTCACGGCTTCCAGAGACTCGCCTGACGGATCCGGGCGTCTTTTGCTATATGAGTACATGCTGAGGACTTCGTGCGGCCGCATGTCGGCGTCCTCGCATGTCTGGAGTATGCACTGGGCCACGGCCACCTTACCGGCGAAGGGTTCCCCGTCGGCCTCTGCCGTGAGTACCTGCGCGATCTCCAGTCTCTCGTCGTCGGTCAGCTCGTAGCGTTTTTCAAATCCTGCCTCCGACGCCCACGCCGCTGTGAGTTGCTTCATGTCTACTGCGTAGCCTTCGCCATATTTGAAAATATAGCCCTCCGGCTCCGTGACGGCTTCTGCGGCTCTGGTTTCTGCGGCTGCTTCGGTATCACTGCTGCGGTTAAGTAAATGCCACGCGCCCCATACTGTGAAGGTAGCCGCTCCGAGGATCAGGAACGACGCCCCAATCCGCGCCCAGTTATAGCGCTTGCAAATTTTCCGCAGGCGGTATAAAATAGTCTTGGATTTCCGGTCATTCTTGACCGGGTTTCTGGAGCGTTTACCCTGTTGCTTGGTAGGTTGAGGGTAGGCGCTCCTTTTGCTTTGTGCGTACATGTTTACCTCCTTCTTTTCACTCGTGCGGGTAGAGTGTAGCGCGGCGACTGCATATAATCGTTAAAGTGCTGCGGCCAGTAGGTCACGCGTGGGAGCCGGTCGCCGGTGATTCCATACTTCGGGTTATATCCGAACACATTGACATAGCTCAGCAGGTCGGCCCGCTCGTTGTCCATAGCCTTGCATACTTCCAGCAACGCTTCCACGTCGTCGATCGCCCGGTGTGAGTTCTTCACCTTGTCCCCCAGCTTATAGGCCGCGATCGCGTTCACCAGCTTATGCGGGTAAGCTCGACGGTCTTTGTAGACGGTGAGGCTGTCCAGATAGTCGCAGCGGCTAATCCCGGCTCCGTTTATGGAAAAATTAGTTAATCTCCCCAGCATTTCACGAACGAACAGAAGATCAAACTGCGCGTTATGTGCTACAAGCAGCGTCCCTCCGGTGCTATAAATCATTTTTGCAAAGGCTGTAGCAGCGTTTCCCTCTGGTATGCCTTCGGCTGCGAGCCGTTCGTCGGTAATACCGGTCAGCTCCACGATCTTGTCCGGGATCCTTTCGCCTTCCGGCAGCTTTATGAACATGTCGGCTCGGTCGGCTTCTATGAGAGAGCCATCTGTTGCCTTCTCGATCCGGATTGCTGCCAGTTCAATAATTTGGCAGCTTTTGGCGTCGAGGCCGGTCGTTTCCGTGTCAAAGAACACAGCTGCCTCGTACCTCTGGAATATGTCGCGGAGGTTATTCATGGTCGCTCTCCTTTTTGATCGTGATCGAGGTTGTCATGGCGAGCTTTGTCTGCTTGATTGCCTGCCTCATGGTGTTGGCTGCTATGTTGAGCTGTGCCAGTTGCGAAGCAATTCGCACCATCTCCTTGATTTCGTTGTCGCTGGCGTTATATGCCATTTCCTCGAATGTGAGTAAATCCTTACCGCCTGCGGCTGTGTAGATCTCCGTCAGCACTTTGGTGAGCATGAGCTTTACAACTCCCGGAAGTGTTTCCGGCAGAGGGAAGGGCCAGCTTTCCGTTTTGTCTCCCGTGTCGGTGGGATCGTCGTCCAGATGATCCAGATCGCCAGAGTCTCCAGAGTACCGGACTAAAGCGGAGCGGAAGCCGATGTACGTGTTGGAGTAGGAGCGGGAGTTGTTGCCGTCGAGGTAGAACACGCCCGCGTTCACACCGTGGTACCAGTTGCCCCCGCGAAACACGCAGCGTTCGCCGTCGGTGTCCAGCCAGAAATATTCCTCACTTTCATATTCGTGTGCAGGATAGAGGCCGAGCTCGATCAGCTTGTCTGGCACGTCCATGTCTGCCCGCTCGTGAAGGTCGCAGAACGGCACGCCGTCGTAGTCCTTCCCCTCTGGAGCAGTTGGCTGCAGCATGATCTCACCGTCTTTTACGTTGTAGTAAACCGGATCGCCGTCCGGCGTATAGATTGCCGTCCACTCCTTCGAGTCTGGAGACTGATCCGCGCCTGCTGCCGCTTCGTTGTTCGGTATGATCTGCACCTGTCCGTCAAGGAAGCGGACGCCTCCGACGTGCTCCCAGACGTTCCCCACCATGTCAGCCACTCCCTCCGTTGTCCGGTCGTGGTTCCACTCGATCGGGCCGGATCCTGCCAGAGTTTTGCCGTAGCTGTCTTGGTATGTAGTGCCTTTTTGTTCCGGGTGGCTGTGGCTTTTGCCGCTGTTGGTGTTTCCGGTCGGCACGGTGTCGTTCTCCCAGCTCTGGCGGGCCAGTGCCGCCCACTCGTCGTTAGTGATAAGGTGCCAGCCGGGGCCTTTTGCCTCGCAGAACCGGATCGCCTCGTCGTGATTGACATTGACGGCCGGAGGCATGAAGGGGAGAGAGTAGGGCCTGCCGTCGATCATGGTGTTGGGGTACTTGCTGATTGCGTACTCCTTCACCTTCTTGCCCTTTAATATGTTCGGTAGCCTTAGCTCGTCCGGTGTGAATACCACCAGAATATCCGGGCGGCCCCGGTCGTCAAAAATAACCTCGTTTCTCATGTGTTGCTCCTTTCTATGTGTTTCCATTTGCTCCTACACCGCGGGCAGCGATAGCCGTACCACGGCAGGATCAAGTCTTTGCTTACATTCCATTCCAGCCCGCACTCGCCGCATACCTCGTAGCGTGCCCCTATGCGCCGGGCATGAGTACGGGCTCGCGCCGGTTTCCAGTTGCCAGCTTTCCAGCGCTCTGCGCTGCCAGATCCGGATCCTGCTGCCTGTCTTTGCAGTCGCAGTGTTCGCCGTGGTCTAAATGCGCGCCGCAGTTTGGACATTCATTGTATGGCTTGCTCACGTTATCACCTCCAGAGGATCGGGAGCTGCTCTGAAACGCTCAATGAGCTGTTGCATGAGCCGCTTCCGATATTTTTTACGCACGCGGTACTTTTTGGCGTGCTTATATAGGTGCCACCATTTCGGGTGGGCGTTTACTGAGTAGAGCATGGCGTCCATGAATTTGCTCAACGACTCGGCCGCGAGTTTTGCAAGTTCTCCGGCTACCCGAAAAGCCCAGTCCATAAACTCCCGTGCTTTTTGGGCGGCGTAGTCGATCGCAGGCTGAACGGCCTTTACTACTTCCTGAGCGATCGCTTTTGCCTGATCCGGGCTGATCGTCAGCGTCAGCTCCATGGTTTCCTCCGGCTCTGCCGGTTCCGTTTCCTGATTGTCCGGGATCGCGATTGAGTCGCTCAGCAGATTGTAGCCATTTTCATAATGCCAGCGGATCCCAGCCGCGATTTCAAGCGCGTTCATGTCCTCGCCGAAGTGTCCGCAGTAGTAGCCGTTCAGCATGACAGCGTTTGGATCCATTTCTAAAATATCGCGTGCGACTGCCAGATCGTCCGGCTCGAAAGTTTCTGTGTCCGGATCCAGCCACGCAGAGAAGGCGTGCCAGCTGCGCCCGGTTTTCCATATAATTACCCACGCGATCCCGTCCCGAATTTCGTCAGCGAAGTAGCTCGCTACTTTGTTGAGTGCTGCCATGCCTCTGCCTCCTTCCCGATATGTACAACGGTTACAATGTCCTCAACCTCATGCTGTGTTATGTATGTGTCGTCTGGGCTCAGTCCGATAAAGTCCAGCAGCGGATCGAAGCCGTCGAGCATAAGGCTGGTGACTGCTACCGCATTGAGCCGGTAAACGGTTATTTCTACAATGCAAGGGCGGTCGTCTGCTTCCAGTACCGCCGGGAATGACGCGCGGCTTAAAAGGGTGGCGTCATATCTAAAGTCTTTCTTCATGTCTGCGTTTTCCTTTCTGCGATGTCACGCTTTCACGGCCTTGGCAAGATCCGGGCGATCGGCTTCGTCAGATTTCCTTCCGCGCCTTTTGAAGTTCTCCGCAAGGCGGCGCTGGGCCAGTGTGGCGCTATACTCTCGCCGCATGTTTCGATCGAGCCCTCCGGTTTCGCCTCTTTTCAGTTCCTTATAGACAGTAGCCACATGGACGCCGATCTGGTCGGCTATATCCTGCACGCGGTCGCCTTCCAGATAGAGAGTTTCCAGCGTTTGTCGGTCTGCCAGTGTTAAATATCTGTATCCGCTCACATTTTCACCTCCTTTGCGGGGCCCTCGCCGTACCCGGCCACTTTGTAAAATCTGCATTGTTGGGCGTGCGCTTCTCAACCGGCTTCCACGCGATCCGGCGGGTGCTTTTTGTCGGGAGGCCCGAACCGTATCAGCTTTCACCTTAAAAGCTGCAAACCTGTTGAACGACACGGAACCTTTTAGAGCGTTGATGTTCTCCACCGCTGCCGGGTTTTCGCCTTAAAAGCCCGGCAAAACCTGTCAACCTACACCGCACAATACAGACTTTATAAAGTGGCCGTGTATGGCCTTTTTATCTGTTCCTTGGTAAAAAAAAATAATGCGTCAGGAGGCTTTCGCTTCCTTTCGCATTTAATACTACATTTTTCA
>ULTY01065420.1_pt1 | contig 42265 bp, 29 predicted proteins | sample 1958021 | NCBI WGS metagenome assembly ULTY01 (sample SAMEA4835746, study PRJEB28245) | human gut metagenome | biome: gut microbiome; material: fecal sample | place: Denmark | collected 2008 | reverse complement strand
GTCATTCCGCCGGTGCTGTCTTTATAACATCGTTTTTATATCTGCACTTTATGATATATCTGAATAACGGATAAAGCAGTACCAGTGACGCGGCGATCCATGCGCCGGGATCACCGAAGCACAGCGCCGCGAATGCCGCAACCGAGGCATTTTTATCAATAGCTCCTCCGTTTATAAGCGGCGGCATTATGATGCATATCAGAGTTCTGGCGACCAGCTCGGCAATGCCTGCGGCAAGCGCATATGACGGTTTGAAAATGCCCTGAACGGCACTTCTTGTTACTATAAGAAAGCCGAGTATGAAGTACAGTGTCATATCTATAACAAGGTATGTACCTCCGAACCGTATCGACTCGGCGGTGACCTTGTCCGCACTCATGAATATATACTGATATCTGCCGCCTATGCCGAGCAGCAGTCCGGCAGTAAGACAGACAGCGTATATAACAAGCATTATTATAAGGGTGTGGAGCGTGCCTTTTTTGACCCTGTCGTAACGCTTGCTGCCAAAATTCTGAGCGTTGAAGCCGAGTATTGCGGAGGCAAGTCCGTTAAAAAACGCAATGAGGAAGTTTATTAGTTTGTTTGCGGCTCCGAAGCCGTTCTGTGCCGGCGTCATTGCCGCCATTATTCCGTCGGAGCCAAGGTCGAATTTCACGACCGCACCCTGCATCACGATAATGCCTATCGCAAGTATCGAAAACTGAAATCCGAGCGGCAGACCGTTTTTGAGATGCACCGCCAGATCATCGAACCGAAACTTCCAGTCATCCTTTTGCGGACGCAGCTCCTTATATTTTGAAAACATGTAGGCGCAGCAGCCGATAAAGCTTAAAAACTGCGCCAGCACGGTTGCTATCGCGGCACCGGCAGGTCCCATTGAAAGCGGAACCAGGAAAACTATGTCAAGCGCAACATTGAGCACAGTCGATATTATAAGAAATATGAGCGGTGTGACCGAGTCGCCGTATGCTCTGAGTATTCCGCAGACGAAGTTGTAGCCCATCTGCGCGAAAATACCTATGAATATCACAAAGCAATAGACGTATGCTGCGTTATAGACCTCCGCATTTTCGGGCGTGACATTGATAACGCCAAGCATCCACGGCAAAAGCAGCAGCGACAAGGCGGTCAGTACCGCCGATATCACCGCCGAAAGGCAGACCTGCGCCGTAAATGACCGGCGTGTTCCTTGGGAGTCCTTGCAGCCGACGCATTTTGCGGTAACAACGCTGAAGCCTGCCGTGCAGCCGAATGCAAACTGCAAAAATATAAAGGTCAGCGCAAAGGTGTCGTTTATTCCGGCGACCTCACCCGAGGTCAGCACCTGTCCACAGATTATCGAGTCGGTAAGTATATATATCTGCTGCAAAAGATACGAAAGCATTATGGGAACGGCGTATATCAGTATCGACCTCCACGGCGTCCCGTTTATAAGGTCGACAGGCTTTGCGAGCCGGTTCAGTATACCGCCGGATTTAAGAGTTCTATTCAAAATAGCATCACCGCCGTTTATGTCGTGAGGTTATTATACAGTATGTATCCGCCTTTTTAAAGTGCGTTTTTTTAATATCGGTGTTTAAAATATTACCGAATATGAAAAACGATGCCCCAACAGATTAAAATGGTATTGTATTATCGATATTCTTTTGATATAATTTATACATTAAAACCGCTGAACCTGAATGCTTAATTTAAGGAGGATCATAAATGCTTGAAACACTTAAACCGCAGCGCGTTTTCAAACACTTTGAGGATATCTGCTCGATACCTCACGGTTCAGGAAACACCGGTGCGATAAGCAACTACTGCATCGATTTTGCAAAAGGATTAGGTCTCAGATGTGAAAGGGACGGCTCGAACAATGTTCTGATACGCAAGCCGGCGTCAATGGGGTATGAGGAGCATCCGACCGTGGTGCTTCAGGGTCACCTTGATATGGTCTGCGAAAAAACAGCCGACTGTGACATCGATTTCAAAAAAGACGGGTTGAAGCTGAGGCTTGACGGCGATATGCTGTCGGCAGACAAAACTACGCTCGGAGCGGACGACGGTATAGCCGTCGCCATGATCATGGCGGTGCTTGAGGACGATACTCTCTGCCATCCGCCGATAGAAGCGCTTTTCACAACCGATGAGGAAACCGGTATGTACGGCGCCGAGGACTTTGATGTGAAAAAGCTCAAAGGTTCGACCTTTATAAACCTTGATTCCGGCGAGGAGGGCGTGCTGACCGTGGGCTGCGCCGGAGGCGCTAAGGTTGATATAAATATACCGGTAACATATGTCCAAAACACGCTGCCGTGTAAAAAAATAGCCATATCCGGACTTTTGGGAGGACACTCCGGTATAGATATAAATAAGGGCAGACAAAACGCAGATATGCTGCTTGGCACGCTGCTTGCAGGTATGCCGGTGGATTTCAAACTGGTGTCGATATCGGGCGGCTTTAAGGACAACGTTATACCCAATGCTTCGGAATGTGTCGTTGCCTGTGCCGGAGATATCGGGAAATATGTTGATGAATTTGTCGCGGCAAACACGATGCATACCGACAGCGGTCTTAAAATAACGGTCACCGATGCCGCGTCAGACCGCAGACTTGACAGAGCGTCGACCGAGCGCGTTGTGCGGTTCATAAACTCGGTAAGATCGGGCGTTACGGCTATGAGCAATAAAATAAACGGGCTTGTGCAAAGCTCGCAGAACCTCGGAATACTGGCGACCGAAAGCGACCATATAAAGGCTGTGCTTTCGGTACGCAGCAGCGTTGCCGCCGATAAGCAGAAGCTGCTTGACAGACTTTCGAAGGCGGCAGAAAACGTCGGCGCCGAGATATCCACAAGAGGACACTATCCGGCTTGGGAATACCGTGAAAAATCGCGCCTGCGTGAAATAATGGTTTCGGTATATAAAGAAATGTACGGCAAAGAACCGTCGGTCGAAATGGTTCATGCAGGTCTTGAATGCGGACTTTTCTGCGGCAAGATACCTGATTTTGACGCAGTCTCCACCGGACCGGATATGTGGGATATACATACCGTGGGCGAGCGCCTTTCGGTGTCGTCTGTTGAGCGTACATATAATTATTTGTTGGCTGTGCTTAAAAATCTTTGATTAAAAAGGTGATATAAAATGAAAAGAAACGGTGTAGAAAACATCAAAAGAGAACTTGAAAAGGGAAGTGCTCTGATTGTTGCAAGCATACCGAACAGATTTTATCTTACCGGCTTTGAGACAAGCGACGGATATGTGTTCATCACAAATGAAAAGGCATATTTTCTCATAGATTTCAGATATGTAGAAAAAGCAAAGGAAATCGTCGATACCTGCGAGGTAAGGCTGTCAACTTCTCCGCTTACCGAGATAAACGAGCTTTGCCGTGAAAACGGCATCGACCGCCTGTTTGTTGAAAGCGAGAGCACCTCGGTCAGATTCTTTGACGATCTGAAGGCTGCCGTAGCACCCGTACAGGTGTCTGACAGCGACAGGTTTGACAAAGCGCTCCGCGATATGCGCAGCGTAAAAAACGAGGATGAGATAAATGCTATAAAGGCGGCTCAGAAAATGACCGACGATACGTTTACATACATCATCGAACGCATAAGCGCCGGCAGGACTGAGCGCGACGTTATGCTCGATATGGAATTTTATATGCGCCGCATGGGCTCAGAGGGCGTTTCGTTCGATTTCATAGTCGTGTCGGGCAAGAATTCCTCGCTGCCGCACGGTGTGCCTACCGATAAAAAAATAGAAAACGGCGATTTTCTCACTATGGACTTCGGCGCCATAGTAAACGGATATCATTCCGATATGACCCGTACCGTTGCCGTCGGAAATATAAGCGAAGAGCAAAGACGTGTGTATGATACGGTGCTCAAAGCCCAGCTTGCCGCTATAGACGCGGTAAAGCCCGGCGTCGTCTGCCGCGATATCGACAAAATTGCGCGTGATATAATTTACGGCGCCGGATATGAGGGCTGTTTCGGTCACGGACTGGGTCACAGCGTAGGTGTGGAGATACACGAAAAGCCGCTTTTCAACACGAGGTGTGACACCGTTCTGAAGGAAGGAACCGTTATGACGGTCGAACCGGGAATATATCTTGAAAACAAATTCGGAGTAAGAATAGAGGATATGGTAGTGGCTGTAAAGGACGGCTGCAAGGTTCTCACAAACAGCAGAAAAGATCTTATAATCCTGTGATGTGATAATTTGCTAAAGCGAATTGTTGAAAATTATATTGCATTTTTATTAAAGATGTGTTAAAATAGGCATCATAAGTGTATAAATAGGCTTGTTTTGACAGTGTACGACCTGATCGCTGCGCCGCCGGATAACGCCTTTTTGCAGCTATTTAAGACTATTTCAGGGAGTTGACACAGTTGGGCAAGTACATAATCAAGCGTGTTGCAATGGGTATACTCAGTATATTCATCGTTGCAACGCTGACATTTCTGCTTATGAACCTCGTCCCGGGTGGACCGTTTGTGGCTGAAAAATCAATCAGCAAGGAAGCGCAGGCCGCTATGGAAGCGAAGTACGGTCTTGATAAGCCTCTGTTTGAGCGTTATGTCACATATATGACCGATCTTGTGAAGGGCGATATGGGCGTAAGCCTCCGTCAGCGCGGACGTACCGTTTCGGATATAATATTTTCTAAATTTCCGGTCTCGGCGCGCCTTGCCGGTATAGCTGTGCTTGTTTCACTGCTTATAGGAATACCTCTCGGATGTCTTTCGGCGTATAACCGCGGAAAGTTCGCCGATAACTTTATAATAGTGCTTGCTACCTGTGGTATAGCGATACCGAGCTTTATCAGCAGCGTTCTGCTGCTTTATACCTTCGGCAGTAAGCTCGGATGGCTGCCTACTATAGGACTGAATACGCTGTCGTCCTACATAATGCCGGTCACGGCTCTCGCAATATATCCGACCGCGTATATAACAAGACTTATGAGGTCGAGCCTGCTTGACGTTATGGGTCAGGATTATATCCGTACAGCCAAGGCAAAGGGCCTTTCAAACTTCAAGATCCTTTTCAAGCATGCGCTCCGCAACGCCATTCTTCCGGTTATTACATATGTCGGACCGATGCTTGCAAGCCTTATGACCGGTTCGTTCATCGTCGAAAAGATATTCACAATACCGGGTCTCGGCCGTGAATTCGTCAACGCGATAAACCAGAAGGACTATACCATGATAATGGGCACCACCATTATCCTTGCAACGCTTATAATAGCAGCCAATGTTGTGGTCGACATTCTTTATAAGATAATTGATCCGCGCATTAAACTCAAGTAAGGACAGGGGGGGAAAATTGTAATGAAAAAGATAATACCCGGTCTGCACTTGAATCCCGATGATTTTGCTCCGGCTACTCTGGACGAAAAGAAAAGTCTTGAGGTCATGCGGAAAAGCGTCAACTTCTGGGCTGACGGCTTCAGACGCCTTCGCAAAAACAAAATTGCGATGGTCAGCGCCGCTTTTATACTTGTTATAATAATCTTTGCGTATGTTCTGCCGTCCTTCTGGCCTTACAGCTATGAGCAGCAGATAAAATACAGCGAAAATCTTTCTCCTTTCCAGTACAGCGAGACCGAACAGGCGCGTATCGACGCCGGCGAAAAGGTGTTTCCGCATATCTGCGGCACCGATAAGCTGGGACGTGACTTCGCCGTTCGTCTTATGATGGGTACCCGTATCAGCCTCACGGTCGGTCTTATATGCGCCGCTCTTGTTCTGCTTGTCGGAGCAACATACGGAGCCATAGCGGGCTTTGCCGGCGGATGGGCGGATAATATAATGATGCGTATTACCGATATACTTTATACTATACCGGATATTTTGCTCATAATAATATTGTCGATGACATTGAAGCCGAGGCTCAATTCCCTTGCCGACACTCCGGGATTTGCCTGGATGCAGAAGGTAGGACCGAACCTTATATCGATATTTGTCGTTTTCGTCCTGCTTTACTGGGTCAGCATGGCGCGTATCACGCGCTCGCAGGTGCTGGTGCTGAAAGAGGCTGAGTATGTGACCGCGGCTAAGGCTCTCGGCGCAGGCAATGCCCGTATTATCAGAAAGCACCTTCTTACCAACTGTATAGGTACGCTTATAGTAACGACAACGCTGCAGATACCGTCGGCTATATTCACCGAAAGCTATCTCAGCTTCTTGGGACTCGGTGTTGCAGCTCCTATGCCGTCGCTCGGCTCGCTTGCGACCGACGCCGTAAAGGGTATGCAGACCTTCCCGCATCTGCTTTTGTTCCCTGCAATACTCATAAGCGTTATAATACTTGCGTTCAATCTTCTCGGTGACGGACTGCGCGACGCGTTCGATCCTAAGCTGAAGAACTGAGAAGGGAGACGAATACTTTGAGCGAAAAACTGTTAGAGATCAAAGACGAAAGACTATCGTTCTTCACTCCTGCCGGCGAAGTAAAAGCCCTTAACGGCGTTTCCTTCTCGATGGAGGAGGGCGAAGTCCTTGGAATAGTCGGTGAGTCCGGTTCAGGAAAATCGGTCACCGCATATTCGATAATGGGTCTTACCGCATATCCGGGAAGACTTGTCGGCGGTACTATCCGCTTTAACGGACATAAGATCGACGAAATGACCGAAAAGGAGTTCAGAAAGATCCGTGGGAACGAGGTCTCGATAATATTCCAGGATCCTATGACCAGCCTTAACCCGGTATATACGATAGGCAACCAGATAACCGAGGTCATAAAGCTGCACACCGACAAAACGTCGTCTGAGGCGCATGCGCGCGCCAAAGAGCTGCTTGAACTGGTCGGTATAAACGAGCCGGAGAAGCGTCTTAAGCAGTATCCGCATGAGCTTTCGGGCGGTATGCGTCAAAGGGTCATGATAGCCATAGCCCTTGCGTGTGAGCCTAAGCTGCTTATAGCCGATGAGCCTACAACGGCTCTCGACGTTACCATTCAGGCTCAGATACTTGAACTTATGCAGGAGCTCCGCAAAAAGCTTGGAATGAGCATTATAATGATAACGCATGACCTGGGTGTTGTTGCAAGCATGTGCGAAAAGATCGCGGTTATGTACGCCGGGCATATAGTTGAGTACGGTACCGCGGATGAAATATTCTATGAGCCGAAGCACGAGTATACAAAGGGCCTTATAAAATCAATTCCTAAGCTCAATGTTGAGACGACCGAAAGACTTGTCCCGATAGAGGGACAGCCGGTAGACCTTCTCAATCCTCCGGCAGGATGTCCGTTTGCACCGAGATGTGCGAACTGCATGAAGATATGCTTACATGAGATGCCGCCCAAGACCGAGCTTAGCGATACCCACTACAGCCACTGCTGGCTGCTTCAGAAGGATGAATACACGAAGGGAGAGGAAAGCTGTGAGTGATGAGAAAAAGCTGGTTGAAGTACAGCATTTGCAGCAGTATTTCCCGGCAGGCGGAGCCGGCAAAAACAAGCGTTTTGTCAAAGCCGTCGATGATGTGTCATTTTATATTTTAAAGGGCGAGACCTTAGGTCTTGTCGGTGAGTCGGGCTGCGGAAAGACGACTGTAGGACGTACTCTTTTAAGACTTTACGAGCCGACCGACGGTAAAATAATATACGACGGCAATGTTATTTTCGATAAGGAAAACAAGATTGCTGCAAAAATGCTTCCTTACAGAAGAAAAATGCAGATGGTGTTCCAGGATCCGTACGCCAGCCTTGACCCGAGAATGACGATAGGTGATATAGTCGGTGAGTCCATCGATATCCATAAGCTTGCCGCAAACAAGAAAGAACGCCGCGAGCGTATAATATCGCTCCTCCAGCGCGTGGGTCTTAACAGCGAGCACGCAAACCGCTATCCGCATGAGTTTTCGGGCGGTCAGCGTCAGCGCGTTGGTATAGCACGCGCACTTGCGGTCGATCCGGAGTTTATAGTCTGCGATGAGCCGGTCTCGGCGCTTGATGTGTCGATACAGGCACAGGTTGTCAACATGTTTGAGGATCTGCAGGCCGATCTCGGTCTTACATATCTTTTTATAGCACATGACCTAAGCGTTGTGAGACACATATCAAACCGCATAGGCGTTATGTATCTCGGAAAGCTTGTTGAGCTGGCTGACAGCTACGAGCTTATAACACACAGCGTTCACCCGTATACAAGAAGCCTTATCTCGGCTATCCCTGAGGCTGACCCGATAACGGCACGCGCTTCAAAGCGTATACCGCTTGAGGGCGATGTTCCAAGCCCCTTGAATCCGCCGAGCGGATGCCGATTCAGAACAAGGTGCCCGTACGCGGACGAAAGATGCGCCGCTGAGGTGCCTGAGTTTAAGGAAGTAGGTCCCGGTCATTTTGCCGCATGTCATCATCTTGACAAGGTGGCTAAATAAGATATTTATTGCGCAAAAAGCGCAGTGGATATATATTCAAGGCAGCAAAAAGCTGCTAAAAATGTAGGAGGAAGTACCATGAAAATCAAGAAACTTGTTGCAATGTTCTTGACCCTTGCACTTGCTGTTTCTATGGTCGCCTGCATGACTTCATGCGGCAGCAAAGACACAGGCAAGAAAGAGTGGGACAAGAGTGTTACGGTTCAGATCGGACCTAACCCTGAGACACTTGACCCTGCTCTGAACAGTGCAGTCGACGGCGGTAATATGCTCATTACCCTGTTCGAAACACTGCTGATTATTGATAAGGACAACAATGTCCAGCCCGGTCAGGCAGAGAAGTATACCGTATCTGATGACGGTCTTACCTGGACCTTCACCATGCGTGACGGTCTTAAGTGGTCAGACGGTACAGAGCTCAACGCTAAGGACTATGAATACACCTTCAAGCGTATCGTAGATACCAAGCTTGCTGCTCCGTATGCTGAGACCGTCGCAGGAATGATCGACGGTTACACCGCTGCTATCGGTAATCCCGGTGAAGACGGCAAACCTACCACTACACCCGATCCTAATCTTCTCAACGTAAAGGCAAGCGATGACGGCAAGACTCTTACCATCAAGCTCGCATATCCGTGCTCTTACTTTGATAAAATTGTCTCCTTCGGAACCACCAGCCCGGTGCAGAAGGCTACTGTTGAAGCCAACGGCGATGCTTGGGCAACTAAGCCGGAAACCTATATCTGTAACGGTCCTTTCATGATCAGTGAGTGGACTCCGAGTGAGCGTATAGTCTGCAAAAAGAACCCGAACTACAAGGGCGGTTGGGATTCAAGCAAGATAGTTGCCGAGACCCTTACCTTCCTGCTTCTTGAGGATTCCAGCGCTTCTTATGCCGCTTATACCAGCGGTACCGCTCAGATGATCAAGGATGTTCCGACTGAGGAGATCCCGACCCTTAAAGAGCAGAAGAAAGACGAATTCTATATTGATACCAATCTCGGAACCTACTATATCAGTCTGAACCTCAGCAAGGCTCCGTTCGACAATGTAAATGTACGTAAGGCTCTCAGCCTTGCTATTGACCGTGAGTATGTTGCCAACACCATTATGCAGGGCACATATACCGCAGCTTACAATTATGTCGGACCGAATATTATAGACTCTGAGGGCATGTTCTTCGACAATGCAAAGAAGGCTAACAACGGCAATACCTACATCAGTCCCGATCATGAGGCCAATCTCGCAGCAGCCAAGCAGGCTCTTGCAGATGCCGGATATCCGAACGGAGAAGGTCTGCCGACCCTCACCTATATGACCAACGATGCCGGCTACCATGTCCCGGTTGCCGAGTATCTTCAGCAGGCATTCAAGGAAATCGGCGTTACGATGAACATCGATAAGGTCGACTGGTCGTCATTCACATCAACTCGCCGTGAGGGTAACTATGAAATAGCCCGTAACGGTTGGGTAATGGACTACAACGACGCTTCCAACATGCTCGAGCTGTTCTATTCGACCAACGGCAACAACGACGGTAAGTACAACAATCCGGCTTTTGACGCTGCTATAGACAAGTCAAAGGTTGCCGACAAGAAGGCGCACTTCGAAGCTCTCCATGAAGCTGAGAAGATCGCTATGAATGACTATGCGTTTATTCCGCTGGCATACTACAACGACTTCTGGCTCCAGAGCACTTCCCTTAAGGGAACCTGGCACAGCCCGTATGGATACTGGTACTTCCAGTACGCATACATTGAGCAGTAATCTGCTGTCTTATTAAGACAACATCGGCCGCCCACGCGAAAGCGTGGGCGGCTTTTTTGTTGTGGAGATGATTTTGCCGGAATCGGAATAACAAAACCAAACCCTGTGGTATGTTTAAAAAGTCTGCTGACCGGGTCTGAAAGACCGGTTTACATTCATACAGCAATATGTAAGATTTATTTTCTGAAATATTTTATAAACCTATTGACAAACAAAAAACAAGTGATATAATGAACATATGAGCAAACGTTCATATAATATGCGAAAGGAAAAACCGATGGAAGATAATAAGAAATACTACGATGAGGGCATAGAGGTCTGCGATTATATACATGCCCATGAGGACACCGTGAGATCGGTCAAGGCAATGCTGCCGGAGGATGAAACCCTGTACGATCTTGCCGAACTTTACAAAATATTCGGCGACAGCACCAGGGTCAAGATACTTTATGTGCTGCTTGAAGCCGAAATGTGCGTCTGCGATATCTCCACGCTGCTCGGTATCAGCCAATCGGCGATTTCACACCAGCTGAAGCTTTTGAAGCAGTCGGATCTGATAAAGTCAAGACGCAGCGGCAAAACTGTCTTTTATTCGCTTGCCGACGAACATGTCAGTGTCATACTTAACAGTGGGATGGAGCATATACTTGAAAAATAAACTTTGTCAGGCTATTCGATCACCGATATCACCACAGTATTCCGTGCATTAAAACGCTTGCTTTAAATTGAAATTAATAAAATCATATGCCTTACGGCTGAAAGGGTAATCACTATGAAAAAGGTATTTAAATTAGAGGATCTTGACTGTGCAAATTGCGCTCGGAAAATGGAGGACGGAATTAAAAAAATTGACGGAGTCACCGACGCTTCGGTTAATTTTCTTGCACAGAAGCTGACTCTTGAGGCTGATGATGACAGATTTGACGCAATACTTAAAGAGGTCATAAAAACCTGCAAAAAGATAGAGCCCGATTGTACAGTGATTGTAAAATGACACGCAAACAAAGGAAAAACCTTTACAGAATAATAGCCGCCGCAGTTCTGCTTGTCGCCGCGACGCTTGCAGATGTATTCCTGCTTCCGTCGGGCGGAAAATGGGAAATACTGAAGCTGGCAATATATCTTGTCCCGTATTTTGTAATAGGATATGATATTCTTTGGCGCTCTGCAGTAAACATATCGCACGGACAGGTGTTTGACGAAAACTTCCTTATGGTTGTTGCAACACTCGGCGCGCTTTGTATAGGATTTTTTCCCGATACCGAGGAGCAGTACCGCGAAGCGGTATTTGTAATGCTGTTCTATCAGGTCGGCGAGCTGTTCCAGAGTGTTGCTGTCGGAAAGAGCAGAAAGTCGATATCCTCGCTTATGGACATAAGACCGGATTGCGCGTATATAGAACGTGACGGCGAGCTTGTTCCGGTCGATCCGGAGACCGTTGCGGTAGGGGATATCATTACGGTAAGACCGGGCGAAAAGATACCGCTTGACGGTATAGTGACCGAGGGAACCTCCGATCTCAATACTGTCGCTCTCACCGGTGAAGCTGATCCGCGTGCGGTGGCAGCCGGCGACGCTGTAATAAGCGGTTGCGTCAATATGAGCGGCGTTATAAAGGTAAAGGTTACGCATACCTTCGGGGAGTCTACGGTATCCAAAATACTTGAGCTGGTCGAAAATTCAAGCGAAAACAAATCAAAGAGCGAACAGTTCATAACCAAGTTTGCAAGGATATATACACCGGCTGTTGTAATAGCCGCTGTGCTCCTGGCTGTGCTGCCGCCCCTCGTTATCCCGGGCTCCTTTATCGCTAATTTCCCGACGTGGCTGATAAGGGCACTGACCTTCCTTGTAATATCGTGCCCCTGCGCGCTGGTTATTTCCGTGCCGCTGTCATTTTTTGGCGGTATCGGCGGTGCCTCCAAAAAAGGCATACTCGTCAAGGGATCAAACTATCTTGAAACGCTGTCAAAGGTGAAAACGGCTGTTTTCGACAAAACAGGAACACTGACTAAAGGAACGTTTTCGGTTACCGAGATTCACCCTGAAAATATCACGGAAGAGCAGCTGCTGCATCTGGCGGCACACGCAGAGGCATTCTCAAATCACCCCATTGCCGTGTCGCTGAGAAACGCCTACGGCAAGCCGGTGAATATGGACGCTGTCGCCGATGTTTCGGAGATCACCGGGCGCGGCGTCAAGGCTAAGGTTGACGGTAAAACTGTTTATGCAGGAAATGCGGCGCTGATGCAGGAAACAGGTCTTACGCCTGCAGCGTGCCCGGCTCCCGGCACCGTTATACATGTGTCGTATGACGGAAAATATGCAGGTTATCTGCTTATATCAGACACTCCAAAGGAAACCTCAAAGGCGGCAATAGCAGCATTAAAGGAGTGCGGAGTCGAAAGAATAGTCATGCTTACCGGCGACCGCAAGGAAACCACCGAGGCGATTTCAAAGGAGCTTTCGATAGACGAATACCACGCCGGACTGCTTCCTGCCGATAAGGTCGATATGGTGGAAAAACTGCTTTCGGAAAACAGGACAGACGGCAAGCTTGCCTTTGTGGGCGACGGCATAAATGACGCGCCGGTGCTCATGCGTGCCGATGTGGGTATAGCCATGGGAGCTCTCGGTTCGGATGCCGCTATTGAGGCTGCCGATATTGTACTTATGGATGACGACCCTGCAAAGATAGCCGAGGCAATGAAGATTTCAAGGCTCACACTTCGCATCGTCAGACAGAATATAGTTTTTGCCCTTGCGGTCAAGGCGGCGGTGCTTCTGCTTGGCGCTTTAGGACTGGCACCGATGTGGCTTGCGGTATTTGCGGATGTCGGCGTAGCGTTTTTGGCAATACTCAACGCAATGAGAACGCTGAAAAAGTAGTTGCATTGAAAATGGGTGCAAAAAAACAATCGGGTTTATTAATATATCCGAAAACGGTGGGAGCAAAACTCCCACCGTTATTTTTAGATATAATAAATTTCAGTTTATAGGTGAATGCATTCGTATAATTAATTGACAGACGTAGGGAACGAGCCTTGAGTGTAGTTCCACGTGGTTTACAATGCGGCTATTTGTTATTTAGGAGCGACCCTCAAGGCTCGTTCCCTACAAAAATTCGATTAGATATTTGTTTTTTGTACACCTATAAACTAAAATTTTGTCTGCCGCAAAATCCGAATAATATGTTGCGGGAACTTAGAATATGTGATAAAATTACAGCTAAAGCAAAAAGGAGATAATTTTATGAATGTTACGGAACGCTTTTTGAAATATATTACATTTGCCACTGCGTCGGATGAGGACAGCACCACATTTCCGTCAACATCAGGTCAGCTCGTACTTGCCGATTATCTGACCGAAGAGCTGCGGATGATAGGAGTTGCCGATGCCCAGCGCGACCTAAACGGATATGTCTACGGTCATATTCCGGCAACACCGGGCTTTGAAAATGAGCCGGTAATAGGTCTTATAGCCCATATGGATACATCACCTGACGCGCCGGGTGAAAATGTAAACCCTAAGATAGTAAAATACGACGGCAAAAATCTGCCCATGATCGACGACCGCTACATAGGCGAGGACATGATAGTGAGCGACGGTACGACACTGCTCGGTGCGGATGATAAAGCCGGCGTTGCCGAGATAGTTTCCGCATGCGAAAGACTTATAAACGGTGAAGTAAATCACGGTGCTGTCAGCATTTGCTTTACGCCGGACGAGGAAATAGGCAGCGGTGCCGACAGGTTTGATTATGAACTGTTTGCCGCTGATTTTGCCTATACTGTCGACGGAGGCGAGCTTGGCGGAATTGAGTACGAAAACTTTAACGCCGCAGCAGTAAGACTGAATGTCTACGGACTGAATACACATCCGGGCTCGGCTAAGGGAAAGATGCGTAATGCCGCTTTGTATCTGAATGAATTCATTTCAATGCTGCCCGATGCCGAAACTCCGGCGCATACAGAGGGCAGGGAAGGCTTCTATCACGTTTCCTATGTGAACGGGACCGAGTCGAAAGCCGAGCTTCATATGATAATCAGGGATCACGACCGTGAAAAATTTGAGGGCCGCAAGCTGTTTGTAAGCAGGTTGGCAGCCTATCTTAATGATAAATACGGTGACGGTACATTTTCGTTACAGATAACCGACAGCTATTATAACATGCGCGAGATTATCGAAAAACACATGGAAATAGTGGAGCGCGCGAAAGAGGCAATGCTGGCAAACGGTGTTGAACCGGTTATCACTGCGATTCGCGGCGGCACTGACGGAGCAAGACTTTCTTTTGAGGGACTGCCCTGTCCGGACATTTCGACCGGAGGAATGAATTATCACAGCATCTATGAGGCGATACCTGTATCGGCTCTTGGCAAAATGACCGATATTATTGTTAAAATAGTCGAAGCGTGAAAAAAGCCTGCCTGCACCGATATATTTTTCGGTGCAGGCATTTTGTATTTTTGGCTTTAACAAATAAGTGATTATGCATGTTTTGTGTCGATTATATCAAAGGAAAATTGCTTAAAAGCAGCAGTATGACACGTAATATTTATACAAAATGCATAAATTTAATTTTGACAATTAGATGATTTGAATAATATGACTAAATAATGGCGAGTTTTTAGTGTCGGAAGTATCAAACAGTGCTGATTTATGCATTTACTTGTGTTTCCCTCTAACGTATCATATAGACAGGGAAGACCTAACTATATCTATTTACGGAGGGAAAAACATGAAATTCCATCAGAAGAATGGGCAAAGATATTTTGCCATGTTTCTGTCGGCTGTTTTGACCGCAGGAACGATGATGGCTGCACTGATCGTTCCATCAGCATCAGCCAGGGTCGTCGATAAATATGTCGGCACCTTTACATACGATTTTCTGAAGGACGGCAAGAGCTGCTACGAAGCCGAAAATGTTGTTGACGGCTATCTTGATAACGACAGCTTTACATATGCGCTTCGCATGAATTACGAGGTCGACAGCGAGGGTATGCATTTTAAGTCCGGCAGACCTACCGGCGCTACCGCCGTTGATTCGGCACATAGCGGACTGTGGGTGAAGACCGACGCGCCTTACGGTGCATTCCTTGTTAAGGATGCCGATTACGCTACTGCAGACAATCCCGACGGCAACGTTATTATAAGGAAGGGTTATAAATATAAAATAACCGTTAATTATAAAATCGAGAGCGTTGACGAGAGCAATGTTACCACGGTTTCTATCGGTCTGGGACAGACCACAGGCGGAAGCATTGCAGGCAATGACTTTAAGGCATTTAAGAGTGTCCGTAATAATGTCGATACCGCAAATGTGACTACCGATGATGCGACACTTACATTTGAGTTTATTGCCGATGAGAGCCAATACGCTGCAAACAATGAAAAGCTAGGAATATATGCCGGCTATTTTGGCACTGCAAACAATATGAACTCCAGAGCAAGATACCTTATAAAAAATGTTTTTGTTGAAGTATCAAAATTAAGCGCTACTGCCTATGATTTCATTGGTGCGGACGGCACTAAAATCTTTGATGACAAATCGGATGTTTCCAATGGTAACTGGGCGAATTTTTCAAGGGTAAATGTGGTCCGCACTGCACACAGCACCGGTGAAAACGGTTTTACCGTTATATCCGGACGCAGCGAGGAATATCAGAACGGTACTATGAGTGCCGCATATCTTGTCGGCGATCCCGATCATTTGGGGACGCTTGGCAGCCGCTTTGTTAAAATGGTCTCAGGAAAAGAGTACGGCGTTACAGTGAAGTATAAGCTCCTTAACAGCGGCAGAGGAAATGCAGACAGTACCGTTTTGCAGGAGGATCCGTATGCAAACGATCCGCAGCTTACACTTGGTCTTGCTTCACTCAACAGTGAAAACAGGATCGACGGTGCGCTGACCGTTGTAGCAAAGGATACTATCAACCGTGATACCGGTGCCCCCGAGGGAACCGATTCAGACATAATTCTTGACGGCGAATGGCGTTATATGTCTGCCGATATAGTTGCGGACAGCGCCATGGCAGGCAAGTGGCTTGCGATAAGCGCAGGCTTTAAAAATGCATTCAATATAGTTATGAATACCGACGACTGTGTTCAGTTCCTTATTGAGAAAGTGAGCGTTACTGTTAAGGATTCGACCGAAAAGTCACTGTCCCGTATAGCGGAATACGGCTTTGACGGCACACTTGATATTTACCATGCCGACAGCAGATATGTTATTGAGACCGGCAAGTACTTTGCAGATATAAACAGCGGCGCTGTTTATACCGAGATTCCCTCGTCGGACGCTTCGGTCATGTGCGTAAGCAAGGGCAGCTTTGTTGCAGCCGAGAATGTTGATAATGTAGTTACCTATAAAGAGGTCGAATGCGGAACCGCTCCTTATCTGCCGCAGAACCGTCTTGGCGAGGGTGCGATGTACTGGACCGACGCCGGAGGCAGCAGGATCACCGATTGGTCGGCTAAAGGTATCCGCAAGATATACGTAAAATATCCGACCGATGCCGCAGCGTGGGATTTCAGCAACGGTGAGCTTGACGTTTACTATACAATACAGGCATCAAAGAACGCTTCCACTACTAATTCGACCTATTCGTTCGGAAGCGACGCGACACATAAGAGCTTCATTAACATAAAGGATGCAGGTACTGCTTCCTTCAGGGTTGAACTGGCACTCTCGGCTACCCCGGGCGCCGGCAAGACCGACGGCTACAGAGTAACAGCCGGCAAATACGCCATTCAGTTCAGCATCAAGCTTTCCAAGAAAGAGGAAAAGGGCTCGCTCCGCTTCTATCTTGTCGATAAGAACGGTATCGGTCAGGCAGGTCACAAAGCCGGCAATATCGTTATCAAGAACAATATTACCTATAATAATGGTGAATGGACAACATATAACGCTGAGTTTACCGTCCCGACTATCACAAATTGCTCAACCTGTGAGAATACACCGCTTGATGTTCTTATGCTCTGCTACTCGTTTGACGGCGGAAAGATGGCAACCGACATTTCGCTTGCCGATATAAAGATCAAGAAGATCGGTGACGATACCTCTATTTACAGCAATGCTGTCGGTAATGCCTACAGCTCGATACGCGGTGAGAGCGGAGCAGGCGAGGATTATGTTTCAGCAGGCCTCCGTTTCAGAGCGCATCTTGAAAATGATTACCTTGCAAAGGTCAACGCTGCCGATGAGGCAGGCTTCATAATTGCTCCCGAAAAGAACACCGCTACCGAAGGCTGGTACGATATCAGCAACACAAGTACCGGTCTTATAAAGTCGGTTGCTGTAAAAAAGCCGGGTATGAATGAAGTCATATACGATGAAGGCGACGGCTACAAGGATTATCAGCTGATACTTACCGGACTTACAAAGGACGGGCAGCAGAAGAGCCTTAAGGGCACAAACTTTGTTTCTGTGTTTTATATCAAGACAGGCGATACCTATGAGTACTTTTATGTAAGACAGGGATCGTATGACACCGTTAAGTCCGCCTACACGGCGAGCGGTGCCAGCGTTTCCAACTACTGATAAGGAGTAAAAAATGATGAAATACGAGAAACCGAGTGTTGACATTTTAAACCTTATGAGTAAGACCACCGTCGCTGCCGACGATCCGTTCAGCCTTTTGGAGCTGGGCGAGGGCGGCAAAGAGGTGGAAATATCCGTAAACGACTTTTGGGATTTGACTTGAGCAGGAAAAAGATATATAATATACATAAATTGGGTCGCAGACGATTTGATTTTGTGAATGTTATATAAAACCACAAACTGTTAGCAAAGGAAAAAGCTTATGAATTTATTCAAAAGATCATTAGCCGTTATTTTGCTTGCTGTAATGATGATAACCGTGTTTTCCGCCTGTAATGACTCAGGCGGAAACACGAGCAGCACGAGCAGCAATGCAACAGGCAGCGATCAGGTCGATGCCGACGATATCAGAAACATATACATATCGAAGCAGGCAATATCGCTGTTCGATGCGGACAACAAACCGGCGTACCGCATTATCCGCTCGTCTGAATGCAGTGCGACGGTAAAAGACGCGGCTTTAAACATTTACCGTCTGGCAAAGAAGCAGCTCGATATTAAAATGAGCTGTATCGATGACTCTACCGAAAAGGGCGAGTGGCTCGAGATACTTGTCGGCGATACCAACCGTGAGGAGTCTAAAAAGGCTGCCGAGATACTTGAAAAGTATACCACCGGTAAAAGCGCAGATTATGCGATATGCCTTATCGACAACAGCGTTTGCATAGTCGGCTACTCCGATGAGAGCGTCGCCGAGGGAGCTAAGTATTTCGCCGAGACTTATCTCAAGGAAGGTACGACCGAGATGGCTGGCGGCATATGCTACACATACAATGCACCTGCCAGCGCTTCTGTGACCATATGCGGCACCGATAAGCTGAAGGATATCAAAATTATCCGTCCCATATATAATGTAGGCTATCTTACCGAGGTAGAGACCGGGAAGCTTATCGATTATCTGCATGAAAGCACAGGCTATAAGATCGAAGAAATAAAGGATCAGGTAGCAAGAAACGACGGATCTTATGAGCTTGATCAGACCCCTGTTTCGGAATGTGAAATTATAATCGGTAACTGTAAGCGTGACGGCGTTAACGTAATAGCTGACAAGGAAAAGTACGAAATACGCATTGAAGGCAAAAAGATATATATAAACGGCGGAAGCCCTTATGCCACATCAGCTGCCGTTACGGTCTTTACCGATATGGTAAAGAATAATAAAGTCATAACCGATTCAATGTCCATAGCAGAGGGAGACTATAAGGAAACGGTCAAGAATTATGATTCTTCGACCTATCTGAAACTAACCTGGCAGGATGAGTTTGAGGGTGAAGACTTTGATCCGGTCTGGTATATGAGATGGGATGAGACTGCTTATGCCAAAAACGTAATAACCGGAAAACAGCCCTACCGCGGCAGCTCAAAACTCAAAAACAACTACGTTAAGGACAGCTGTCTTGTATATGAGTCAATAGAAACAGCTGATGCATACTACGGCGGCGGTCAGGATACGAGAGACCATTTTGCTTACCAGTACGGATACCTTGAAATATCGTCACTCCATCCGAAGGGCAGATCCTTCTGGACTGCGTTCTGGATGGGCGGAATAGCATTGAATGGCGATGAGTATTATCACACCGAGATCGACCTTGAGGAGGCTTTCGGTGAGGGTACATGGATCCAGGGCAACACATATGCATGGCCTAGCAACACAGTCAAGAAATTTGATCCTGGTGCAAAGACAATACATGTCAATAATAAGTACTATGCTCTTGACGAGCGCGGCTTCTGGCTTGACTTCCACACATACGGATACTGGGCGCTTGACAACAAGACCGTTAAGTTCACCTGCGACGGTGTTGACTATGTTACCCAGTCTATAAGAGAGGGTGCGGAGCAGATGGTAATAGATCAGCCGCTTTACCTTAGAATAGGTGCGACACAGGGCGCTAACGAACGCGGCGGTACACCTTCGGACGATCCTTGGGAGTGGGAAAACTCAAGTACATACTATATCGACTGGATAGAGATATATCAGTTGAAAGGTATGAAGCAGTATGCAAAGGATGCAACCGGCACCTGGCGCGTCACAAGAGTGCAGGAATAAAGGAGAGCATATGATGAATTTAAGAAAACTTCATAAAGCAATCAGTATTTTGTGCGCTGCCCTCCTCATAGTATCGCTTGGTGCGATTGCTTTAAACGGCGTTACAAGCGCCTTCAGAGTTGGCGATACGCCTACAGGATCGACAGTAAGGCTGACATTTGACAATAATACCGGTGTGTCCGGCTTCTATGATGCAGCCATGAAGTATAACGGATATACTTCCGATCCGGAAAACGGCAGCAATAGAGTGGTATTTGTTAATTCTTCAATGGGAACCTCACGCAGCATTGAAATAGGCAAGGACGACAGCGCCACAGCCGACCGCCTTGCGACCAACGCATTTTCAATGCAGTCGGGCGAGCAGTATGTCATATCCTTTGACTATAAGGTCAAGGCCGGCTCGTACAGCGCGAATAACATTATTCAACTGAGACTGCTCAGAGGCAAAATGATAGACTATGCCGATTCAAAAGGCAATGTCATAACTCCGGGAAAGTCTGTCCTTGCGACCGATTTTTCAAACTTTAAGATCACCGCAGAAAACGGAACACTGATGTCTGACGGTAAGGTATACAAACTTGATTCAGACTCAAAGTGGCTCCACGCCGAGGTCACGGTCACGGCTCCTGCCAATATGAACGGAGCGGATCACCTCTATTTACAGGTCAATTCGAATGCGAACTGTGACGAAACGGTTTACTTTGATAACTTCTATATAGACCGTGTCGGCGATAACGGTGAAGATCTTAACAACGAGTTTGTTTTCGACTTCAAATCGGCTGACGGTACGAAATGGAATCCTTTGGATCACAAGGTGTTTGCTCACAGCTCTGAAGATAAGGGTAAGCTTTCATTTGTAGCTGACGACGGCGCACATTTTACTACCAAGGCCGATGTTAAGCCGGATACCAACACAGGCTGGAGACAGCTGCTCGCGGTATACGATGCCGATAACGGCGGTTACTTCAAATTTTTGAAGGACACGACCTATGCCGTCACCGTTAAATATAAGTTGTCGACCCTTTCGAGTAAAAGCGCTTCGCTTGCCGTAAGCGCAACGACTGCGGAGTCACAGGATAAGCATAAGGCTCCCGGTGAAAAGGGTGCATGGCACACTGTGTGCTGTATAGGCTGGACCGATAATCTGACCGCTGTAAACAGTGAGTGGCAGTATTACACCGCTATTTTCAATTCGACCGATAAGGGAGTTGCCGACGGTTGGCTCTACCTTACCGCAAGCGGCAGTGATAATCAGCCCAATACATTTACCGTTGAGTCGGTTACAGTCAAAGAGGTAAGATATAAAGACGGAGTCGGAGCCGTACGTTTTGAGAGCAACGGCGGCGATTATGCCGCACCGGTGCTCGGCAAGATAGGCTCAAAGGTAATTCTCCCGTCGGGCATTAAAAACGGGGACAAAGCCCTTGCGGGATGGTACACCGATCCCGAATGCAAGACCGGTTATGTCGGTTACGAATATCAGTTAACAAGCACCGGCACAACGCTTTATGCGCGCTGGAGCAGTTCGGTCATAACCGCTACAAAGAATAACAGCGGTATCGTCACGAAAGAAACCTGCGCGGCAGGTACCGTGATCCCGAGACCTACACGTCCCGAACAGTCAATGTTCTTTGAAGGCTGGTATACCGACATTACATTTAAAAACAAAGTCACCGAATATCCTGATCAGGACATATATCTTTATGCAAAATATAATGCAACATTTTTAGGATTTAATGAGAGCGGAGTAACCGACAGTTCAAATAATGCCTACAGCATTATTGCCGATCCGGACGATCCTTCAAACAGCTGCATTAAGTTTTCGTCACCCAAGGGCTCGACCAACAATATAGAATTGGGTATGTACGATGCAACCGGTTCAAAAGCATTCAGATTAAAAGCTAAAACTACCTACACAATAAGCGCAAAGGTCAAGGTGCTGCCGGGTATGAAGGGCGGGGAGCTTAAATTAATGCAGGGCAGCCAGTCTGCCTATAATCCCACCCGTCCAAAGCTTGTTATCAGCGGCTTTAATTACAGTTGGAACAATGTTACCGGAGAATCAGGAACAGATTGGGTCACCGTAACAGGCAGCTTTACTACCGGTGCTACACTTTACACCGACGAGATCTATTACATTTCAGCCGATAAGCTGTATTTGGGTCTCAGCGGTCTGCCTGACGGCGGAAGTGCCAATGATGTTCCGGCATCGGTGCTAATTGATGATGTGCTTATAAGTGAGCTCAGCGACACCATACCCGATGGAGCGGTTGCTATATTCTTTGAGAATAACTTCGGCAAGGTAAACACCATTTACGGCTATCCGGGCGAAGAACTTATACTTCCTGTTCCGGACAAGGTGACCGCCAGACGTTTTGTCGGCTGGTTCACCGATAAGCAGCTGTACAATCAGTATACCGAAACGGTTTTCGGCAACGAAAGTATTACGCTTTACGCCAAGTGGCAGTCTGAGGACTGGATATGTGATTTTGAAAATTTCAATGCCTCGCTGCTCGGTAAAGCTTTTGAACTTGTGACCGAGAACGGAAACACCTACATGAAGTATCGCGGCGATAACAAAACCGCTGATTCGAGAACGGTATTCAACAATGCCGGCGTATCTTTTGCAGGCTATCACGGAAACAAATACATAGTTGAGTTTGATTATCGCCTGAAAAGCTCTGATTCGACATTCAAAGCGCTTTTCATGCAGTCGGCAAGCGGCAACGCCTGGGTCACTGCTACCAGCGTTGAAGAAATAACGGGACGACTGTCAGGCGGATCTGCATGGCAGAAGGCTTCGATATCTATGACTGCAAAGGCAAATACCAATAACCTGAGCTTTTTTAATATTTCAGTTAAGGGCGCCGCGGAGCTTGATATCGACAATGTCGTGTTTAAGACCGTAAGCGATCATTCGTCCAACTACGGCAGCACATCGGTCGTATTTGAGACCGGCTGCGATATCAATGCTGATCCTGCTTTCGGCGATCCGGGCGACACCTTCAGATTCCCCGAGCTTAAAAAGGCAGGCTGTACCTTTGCAGGCTGGTATGAGGATGCGTCGTACATGACGCCGTGCAGCAGTAGTGAATTTGACAAAAATCCCAAGACGCTGTATGCCAAATGGTTTATAGGCAATGTAAATGAAGGATTTGAAAACCTGCCGAGTGATATTGTTAAGGTCCTTGCAACCTGCTACAGCTTCAATACACCCGACTCTCCTACATATAAGGCAGAGGGTATAAGAAGCGGAAGCACCTCCATTTTCCGTGACGGCACGCAGACCGCAACAAGAAGCTTTGCACTTTGCCGCGACACTTCGTCAATGCTGAAACAGGGCGGCCAGTATACTCTTACCTTCTATGTCAAGCCCACAAACGTTACAGATTCAGCAGGCACGATCTCGCTTGCCGGTGTAAGCGTTAACACGAGACTTACCAAGCCGAACACCACCGAAAAGATAATCGATTACGGAAATCTTAAGGTCGGAGAGTGGAACAGGATAACTTATACATTTACCGCTAAGGATAACTACATAGGACTTATGACGGTTGGCGGAGCTGATATGTATTTTGACGACTTTAATGTCGCTCTTACGGGCTATACAGGTTCTTCGACCGGGGACTCAAGTGTTCCGGCGGCCGTATTCATAACTCTGGCATTTGCGGCGGCGGCAGTATTTGTTATAAACAGTATAATCTCACACAGCTACCCCTGTTGTAAGGGTAAGAATGGAGCAGCATATGAAAATATCATTTAAAAAAGTTATAAGCTCACTGTTTATCGCCTGCACGATCCTCGGAGCTCTTGCCGGATGTAGCGGCAGCAGCAAAGATTCAAGCAGCGGCGGCAGTGCTGCCGATTCTGCCGGAAGCAACTCATCGGGAGCCATAAAGGTTCCGGGCAAGGACGTTGCTGCCGATTCAAAGTATGCCGATCCGGATTGGGATCCGTATGCAAGCATGCCGGAGAGCATTAAGGGCTCTACAGTCAGATTTGCTACATGGCGTGACCATACTCAGTCCGAGGGTGCGCTTGCGCTCAGCACGATAAATGACGATATCGGCATAAAGGTCGAGCTGTTTATGGTTCCTCAGTCAAATTATATTCAGAACCTTCAGGCCAAAATTGCATCAGGCGATATCCCGGATGTCTGTCTTTCAAACGAAGGTGACCAGTCTTTTCCGCTTACGATGCAGATTTTGCAGCCTATCAACAAGTGCTCGACCATCGATCTTAACGAGCCGTTCTGGGATCAGGGAATGATAGCAAGGAGCACCTTCAATGGTGACATCTATATGCTCAACTCCATAGGCTCACCGTGGGTCGGTGCCGACTTCGTTTATTACAATAAAAACCTGTTTGAAGAAAACGGCATAAAGACTCCTCAGCAATACTATGATGAGGGCGAATGGACCCTTGACAACCTCAAGAAGGTGCTCAAGGATGTCAAATCCATAGGCAGCAACTATCAAGGCGGTATGATGACGCCTCAGATGATAACCGCTATATATGACACGGCATTCATCAAATACGATTACAAGACCGGAATTTTCTCAAACAATGTAAACGATCCGAACCTTGTAAAGGCGTATCAGTGGTATGCCGATGTCAGAGATGAGGGCTTACTCGGAGGAAGCTATCAGAAATTTATGCAGGGCCTCACCGGTATCGTTATAACCGATTCTTTCGGACTCCGTAAGGAAGGTTATTTCAAGGAAATGTCTGCTGATGACATAGGATATGTTTATCTGCCGACCGTTGATATCGGCGGTAAGCAGATGTTTTCTTCAAACTACCGTATGTACGGTATCGTAGCCGGTGCCAAGAATCCGGATGCAGGAGCGTACTTCATCCGCTACTGGCTCGATAATGAAAACTATGACCTTACCCAGCTTTGCATAACTGCTGATGCGACCCAGTTCTACCTTGATATAGGCAATCACCCTGCCGATGAAAAATTCTACAGCTTTGATGAAGCAGGCAGCGTTTCGATAGGCAGCAGAGAAGATACGGCATTCACAAGCCCCGTTACAGGCGCACCTGCGGCACAGGTTAAAACAAAGATCCAGTCGGTCTCCAATCTTGTTGACACTGCAGTAAAGAATTTGAACGAGATCGTAAGTAAATCAACAGCCGCTTATAACTGATAAAAATTATTAAGAGGTTTTACCATGAGATCTAAATTATTTACAAAGATCGTCAGCATGATATCGGCAGTGGGCATTGTTGCATCACTTGTAACCGTGCTGGCTGTATCTGATCTGAGCGCGGCAGGAAGCGTATATTACCTCAATAATGCCGGCAGCGTCACGACCGTTTCGCTTGAAAACGGCGCGGCTCTGCCGACGCCTGAGGCGACGATACCTGCAATGCCGTTCAAGGGTTGGTACAACAAGGATCTGTCACAGAAATACACGACAGCCGGAGACAATACGAGCCTTTACGCCGTGTGGGAGTCAAACGTGCTTTCCTTTGACGACGGTACCGGACTTTATCATCCGAATAACGGCGAGGGCGGATATTCAAAGCTCGGTGAGGTCGGCAGCATGACGCCGCATACCGTGACCGATGACCCTACCGGTTCAGCGACCAATAAGGTCATGTACCTGAACCTTACAGACAACAAAAACAATACCAACATGGCTTTCCTCTCGGTCAGTGGGACCGAAAAAGGACTTGAGCTTGCGTCAAACACAAAATATGTGCTCGCTTTCAGGTATTATATACCGACCAGCACATCAAGCAATATTCAGGTCCAGTTCCGCGGCGCGGTAGCTGAGGGCGTGGGCAAATCAGGCGGTAAGGCGGCGACTCCTTACACCCAGATGACATTTACAGGTGTTACATCAGGCTGGCAGGATGCATCGCTTACCTTTACCACCGGTGATACCGCGCAGTTTCCACTCCTTATGATGAATGTTTATGATTACACCGGTTCGTCCAAGATATATATTGATGATATCGCACTTTCAGCAATAAGCGATCCGGAAAAGATTTATACCTTCAATAATCGCGGCACAGTATCAGAGACTACGCTCAGTCTCGGTGCCGGTCTGCCGGAGGTTAAATCGTCCACATTCCTTGGCTGGTATGACAAGTCGCTTACATACCGCTTTGTATCGGCTCCTATATACGGTACCGAGCTGTATGCGAAGTACGACGGCGTATTGCTTGATTTTGACAGCGACGGGATCTTTAATCCGAACAACACTTCGGGCAAAGATGTCACACTGTCAAGGTCTGACGCCGCTCCCGGTGTTACCGGCTCGGCGCTCCTTGCGGATCTGAGCGGTGTAACGGGCACAGTCAATGTCGGTCTTGAGGGTGCAGTCGGCTCCGGTTCGGGACTTACACTTACCGACGGTAAGATGTATAAACTGAGATTCAGATATTACGCTGAAAATGTAAGTGCTGACGGCGTCAGCATAAAGATCGGCTCGTCTGCAATAGACGGCGTCGGCAGAACCGGCGGCACTAAAAACGACAGCCTTTCAGGTGGAGAAGTGATCGTCACTGCCGCAAATGCCGGCAAGTGGGTCGATGCAGAGGCTGTATTCACCTATTCGGAAGCGTCAAAGACCGAAAAATCGTATGTCATTCTGCTTGCGCGTGACAATGCCTCGTCACCTGCCGCAAAGGTGTGGATAGACGATGTTGACATCAGACCTTATGCGGTCGATGTTGCAGTGCCTGATTTTGTTATGGATTTTGAAAACGGGTTCAAGTGGAGCGTTGATGCTGCAAACAGATACAGCGAGAACAGCTCAGGCGATTCCAACTTTGACGATAACGATACTTCTCTCGGCAGTAATTACGTTTCACGCGGACAGTTGAAAACCGAGGACGGAAACACCTTCTTCAACGTCAAGAACTTCCGCAATCGCAACGGATATTACCGTTTTGCAATAGATGACGGAAGCCGTCTGTTCGAGACGGTCGCCGGCGGAATTTACAGGGTATCATTTGATTATCGCCTTAACTATTGCCATGATGCCACATCGATAGGTGTTGCCTGCCTTGAGCCTAACAGCAACAGGCTGAGACCTATCGCGACCGTTGCTTCTTTCAAGCGCGGCGATGCGAACGGCTGGCAGCATGCAGATGTCACATTCTACTGCACATCTGACGACCTTAAAAATCTTGTGATATTTGATTACAGTGAGATAAGCATACCGGTCGAATATGCTACCGATATAGACTTTGATAACGTTGTTGTCAAGACATATTCGATATCGGGCGACAAGACCGTTATAACCTTTGACTCAAAGGGCGGCAGCGCATGCGAACCGCTCCTTGTTGAGGACAATACCAGAGCAAACGCTCTTCCTGTACCTTCAAAGTACGGCTACGATTTCCTCGGATGGAAATTCGACACCGCACTGGGAACCGAAAGCCTTGACGAGGGCATGCTCATTGAGCACGGTCAGATAGACGCTTATGCTACATGGAAGGTCAATGATAATTTTGTTGAGCTGTCATTCAAGACCAACGTTCCCGATTATGACAGCACCGTCAAACCGATAATGGTAAAGAAGGGCGAGCCCATAGAAAATATGCCGGCTGATCCTTCGATATCAAACCATGAGTTTGTGGGCTGGTATCTTGACCCCAACTTTAAAACGGCTCTTAATAAGAGTTCAGCTCCTTCGGTTTCGGGCACGGTATATGCGAAGTGGAAAGTACATGAAAATGTTCTTACCGCCGACCAGTATCCTACCGAATACTTTAAGAAGCTTGAATATGCTTCAGACCGTTGGAGCATAGTTGATGATCCCGAGACCGGGAACAAGGTCTGGCGCTATTCGTTTGCCGACGGCAGCAACCAGAGCACGACGGCGACTACCAGATTTACTCTTTCTGACGGCGTCAACCGTATGAGAGCCTTCCCGGGTTCAAAATATACCGTTAAGATCAGGTATAAAATGCTTGAGATCAAGTCTGACATCGTTCAGTTCAACGTGACTACCGCCACTGAAAAGGCAACGTGGACTAACAACAGCAATTCGACCTATCAGTCAGCCGATACTGCGACAGACGGCAAGTGGAAAGAGGTCACGTTCACATTCAATGCGATCTATAAGAACGGTCTTGAGGATTCAAACTATATCGCTATCGGTGCCTACGGCAACGCCAAGTTCTATATAGAAAGTGTGACCGTTACGACCGATCTTGATTTCGACTACCTAAACGTTTACGGCTCATATGTTGCGTTCATTAAGAACAACGGTCAGCCGACCGAGTTCATGAACGGTGAAGTCGGTGCAAATGTCGATCTTTTCACACCTAAACGCGCCGGATATATATTTGACGGCTGGTACACGGATTCATCATTTGAGACAAAGATAGATGAACTTACCTTTGATGAAAACGTGGTATTCGCATATGCCAAGTGGAGACTGGGAAGAATAGACGAGAGCTTTGAGAACTTCAACCTCAACGAAAAATTCTTTGCAATGTCGGAAGCATATACGATATATAACAGTGAGATTGAAGGCTTTGACCCGGCAAATGTCCACAGCGGAAAGGGATCGCTGCTCCGCAACTCGGGTAAAGCCGGAAGCAAGGCGTTTACGCTCATTCGCTCTCTTGACAACGCTCTGGATATCGGCGGCAAGTATAAGTTCTCGATCTATGTAAAACCGACCAATGTTACAAATCCCAACGATGTCATAACACTTGTCGGACTCAACAACTTTATCAGCATAGCTAACTATCAGACCGTTGCGGAGATCGCCAAGGTAGGCGACCTTAAGGTCGGAGAGTGGCAGCAGATATGGATAGAGGCCGAGAGCAAGTTCGAGTATTACGGTATTGCTACCGGTGCCGGAAACGACATCTATTTCGACGATGCGTCAATAGTGCTTGACGGTTATACCGGAAGCGCCGCCGGCGGTGCCGAGACGGGTGATCGCAGCGTTTCGCCGATAGCTGTTGCCATAGCAGGCATTGTGTCTGCTGCAGCGGCGGCGTTCGTGATTTATACTAACAGCAAAAAGCGTGTTCGCTGACGTTTTGGGGCTTTGCCGACAGCGGCAAAGCCCCTGTCTCTGTAAAATCAGACAGGCAGCCCAAAGCATCGGAACCCAAAGAAAATTAATATGCCGTTTTTCCCGTGATTTTGCGGCAGCCCAAAAGCGATGCAGTTTACGGTACGATGTTTGAATCATATGTGCCTTGCAGCGCAGCGGAAAGGAGTAGTTGACTTGAAACCTTTCAACGACATGACAGTTATCGACATAAACGAGGTCCTTACGGTTTTTTCACCGAACGGCAGAAGATATGAGATAAAAAACAGACCTTGCTACGGATTGTCATTCTGTGAATCCGGAATGATCTGTTACTACCATAACGGAAAGACCATAGTATCAGATAAGAATCATGCCGTGCTTATTCCAAAAGGCTCATCGTATTATCTTCACGGTTATGAAACGGGCTATTTCCCGGTAATGAACTTCTTATGCGACAGAGACGATCTGTTTGATGAATTTATAACTATCGAGCTGAAAAAGCCCGATGTTCTGGTGAAAAAGTTCGAGCAGCTAAAGAGAATATATCTTCAGAGTCAGTACCGCGCAAAATCAATGAGCGTTTTTTACGATATACTTTCGACGATTTCCGAAACCGATAATAATGTGAATTATCTCACTAAAGAGCTTGCGGATTATATTGAAAAGAATCTGTCGGATCCGTTTTTGACCGTAAGTGAGATAGCGGCAAGCGTTAAAATAAGCGAGACATACTGCCGCAGGATGTTTACACAGAACTTCGGCGTATCGCCAAAGCAGTACCTTATCGATATGAGGATAAAGCTGGCAAAGCAGCTGCTTCTGGAGGACGAAAAGCTAATAAGCGACATTGCCGAAAGCTGCGGCTTCGGCAGCGTATATCATTTCAGCCGGACCTTCAAGCAGGCTACCGGAATGTCGCCGACAGAGTATCGCAGGAGCGTTAATATATTACTCAAAATTTAGCTCGAAAATATCAAATGAAAATCGGTTTTACTATTTACCAAACTTAAAAATCCGATATAATTATATCAAAGGGAAATTAAATATAATTTGCGTTAAAGGAAGTAAGTGGCTTTATGGAATTTTCCAATAAGACGGCAATAGTTACCGGCGCCGCTTCCGGCATGGGACTTTTGTTCAGTCAGCGCTTTGCAGACGAGGGCGGCAGGGTCGTCATGGTCGATATAAACGGTGATGCGCTCAAAAGCGCAGCAGCCGAAATTGAGAAGACTCACCCCGGCACAACGCTTACCGCCGTCTGTGATGTCAGACACTATGATGAAATATGCAAGGTTTGTGCCGATACTGTTAAAACCTTCGGCACCATCGACGTGATGATAAACTTTGCCGGCGGTGCCGCAGTAAGGATACTCGGCGTGGCAAATGAGGTAGAGTTCCCGGATGTGCCCATTGAGGTATATGATTGGGGCATTGACGTAAACTTAAAAGCGCAGTTCTATTTTGATCATGCCGTTATGAAATATATGCGTGAGCAGAAAAGCGGCGTTATAATCAATATAGGTTCCGTGACCGGTGCTGAAGGATGCGCCAAAAGCGTTGACTACTCCGCGGCAAAGAGCGGCGTTATGATAGGACTTACAAAGTCGGTCGCCCTCTACGGAGCAAAGTACGGCGTGCGCTGTGTTTGCGTTTCTCCCGGTCCGGTGCTTACAAGGCCCGGTATGGCAAATATGAAAACCGCACTCGGCAGAGCGGCTGAGCCTAAGGAAATAATAGATGCATGCTTATTTCTGGCGTCGGATAAAAGCGCGTTTACAACCGGCGTGAATATACTGATAGACGGCGGACGCGTAATAGCACGCGACAGAACTTAAAGGAAGAAAAGAGAAATAATATAATGAAAAAAGAAATTTCGTTTCTTGGACACAGTAAGCCGCTGCTTACTGCCATGGTCCAGGCAAAAACGCCTGAGGAGGCGTGTTGCATAATAACCGATTCGATGTATGACGGAGCAGAGGCTTTCGGAATACAGCTTGAAAATCTCGAAAGAAAATACCGCAACGTTGAAACTTTGAAATCGATCTTTTACCACTGCGGCGACAAGCCTATATATATTACGAGTTATCGCAACGGTGAAAGTACCGGGTATACCGACGAGGAGTGCGAACAGTATCTTCTTATGGGACTTGAAGCAGGTGCTGCTCTTTGCGATGTCATGGGCGACATGTATAAGCAGGAAAAGTACGGCATCACCTATGATGAGGAAGCAGTGAAAAAACAACGCGAGCTGATAGATAAGATACACAGCCGCGGCGGCGAGGTGCTGATGTCGGTTCATTTCTATGAGTTTTTTGATGAGGATGAGACCATGAAGGTCGCTCACGCGATTGAGGACAGGGGAGCGGACATAGTAAAAATCGTGAACGGCTCTTATACCGAGGATCAGATGTACGCCAACATCAATATCATACACAGAATGAAAAAAGAGCTGCATGCAAAATTTCTTTTTCTCGCAAACGGCAAATACTCAAAACTTATAAGACTGTTCGGACCGCAGCTCGGCGTATGTACATATCTTTGCGTGCAGAGCTACAGACCGATAAATTCAAAGGAGCAGCCCAAGCTGCGTGCCACCAAGGCAATAAGAGATAACATAAACTGACGAAATTTGAGGTGGAATAATGAAAGCTATATTGGTCAAGGATGACGATAAAAGAAGCCTCGCATGGAGCGATGTTCCCGATCCCGTTATGTCAGACGAGGATGTACTTGTTAAAATAGAATATGCAGCACTTAACCGTGCCGATCTTATGCAGCGTGAGGGCGACTATCCGCCGCCTCCCGGATGCCCCGATTGGATGGGACTTGAAATCTCCGGTACCGTTGAAAAGGTCGGAGCGACCGCGGCAAAGCTGTCGGACTGGAAGCCGGGCGATAAGGTATGCGCGCTGCTTGGCGGCGGCGGATACGCCCAGCATGTAACGGTCAAGTATGATATGCTCATGCCCGTGCCTGAGAATTGCTCAATGGCTGAGGCTGCCGCAATGCCTGAGGCGTTTGCCACCGCTTACCTGAACCTTTTCTGGGAGGGAAAGATTGAAAGCGGCAACACGCTCCTTATGAATGCCGGTGCCAGCGGTCTGGCAAGCGTTGTAATACCTATGGCAAAAGCGTTCGGCGTCCGTGTCATAACGACCGTGCTGAACAAAAGAATTGCAGAGTCGATAACACACCTCGGTGCTGATGTAGTTGTCAATACCGATGAAATGGATATTGTAGAGGTTTTGAAGCAGCAGCTGGAGGACGGCCACTCGGTCGATGTAGCCATTGACTGTCTCGGCGGCGAAGTGATGGGCAGATGCCTGCCGTATCTTACCCACGGTGCACGCTGGATCATGATAGCGGCGCTTGCAGGAAGAGAAACATCGATAGATCTCAAAAATATATATGTAAGAAACGTCCGTATCATAGGCAGCACTTTACGCTCAAGGACACCTGCGGTCAAGGCTCAGATACTTTCCGAGCTGGTCAAAAAAGTATGGCCAAAGGTATCAAGCGGCGAAGTCAGACCGACTATATATAAGATACTGCCTATAACCGAAGCGGAAGCCGCTCACGATATACTTTATCGCGGTGAAAACGTAGGTAAGGTCGTTTTGAAGGTCGATTAAGACCGCTTTAAATTTGCTGACGCCTTTTCATTATATTTATTTCCTTTAAGCGGAACGCGCCCACTGTGAAAACAGTGGGCACGTTCCGTTTTACATGTAATTTTAGTAATAATTATGTAAACTTTTTTAACCGTTCTGTTGCTTGCAAGTTTACATAACAATGATATAATTAAATCAGGTTGTGGTGTAACACAACAAATGCCACATTTCGGGGGTGCGGTATGGTCTTTTCAAGTCCTGTTTTTGTATTTTTGTTTTTGACGTCAACCTTGCTTTTGTACTACATTATTCCGGGTATAAAGGCTAAAAATGTTCTTCTGACCGTCATGTCGCTCATATTTTATGCATGGGGCGAGCCGGTCTTTGTGCTGCTTATGCTGCTGTGCATAGCGGCAAACTACATTTGCGCCGTTTTTATAAATAAAAGCAGAGGCAAACCGTCGTCAAAGGTCTTTCTGACGCTTGGCTGCGTGGTAAGTCTATGTATACTCGTTGCCTTTAAATACAGCGGATTTTTGGTCTCGACCTTTAACGGTATTACCGGGCTGTCGCTTGGGGTGCCGCAAATAAAAATGCCGATAGGCATATCGTTTTACACATTTCAGGCGATGTCATTTACTATAGATGTGTACCGCGTCAACGTCAAAAAAATGCCTGGCTTTTTAGGCTTTATGATGTATGTTTCGCTGTTTCCCCAGCTCGTTGCCGGACCCATCGTGCGGTTTACCGATATTGAGGATCAGATAGACAAGCGCACGATCAGTGTGACCGGCTTTGCAAAGGGCCTGCGCCGTTTCGTGACGGGACTTGCGAAAAAACTGCTTATTGCCGATTACGCATATGGACTGGTTAAGACATTTATAGGCGGAGACCTTTCCTCTGCGCCGGTGTTCTCGGTCATAATGGGCATGTTGTTTTATTCGTTTTACATATATTTTGACTTTTCCGGATATTCCGATATGGCGATTGGTATGGGAAAAATGTTTGGATTCAAATATCCCGAGAATTTTATGCACCCTTATACTGCATCTTCGGTCACCGATTTCTGGCGGCGGTGGCACATAACGCTCAGTACGTTTTTCAGGGATTATGTATATATACCTCTCGGAGGAAACCGGAGGGGCAGAGCCCGTCAGGTGCTCAACCTGTTTATAGTATGGACGCTTACCGGGCTGTGGCACGGCGCAAGCTGGAATTTTGTGCTGTGGGGCTTATATTATTTTCTTATACTTGTGCTTGAAAAATTTCTCCTTGGCAAGCTGCTGCAAAAGCTTCCGCGGATACTGCGGCATATCTGGTCGCTGCTTGTCGTGTACATCGGCTGGACGATATTCTATTTTGAGTCGTTTCCGAAACTCGGACAGGCTTTATCAATAATGTTCGGCTTTTCGGGACACGCATTTGCCGACCGGGTGCACCTTACAATGCTTTACAACAACATTCCATTCATTATAATAGCCATAATAGGCTGCCTGCCGGTAGGACCATTTGTAAAAGGAATGTTTGGGAAGCTGAAAAGGCGCGATTTGCGGTTTGGCGTGGCTGAGGCTTCGCTCACCGTGATCTATAATGCGGTACTGATGTTTTTATGCATCGCGGCACTTATCGGCGCTACGAACAGTCCGTTCCTTTATTTCAGATTTTAAGCGAGGCGGTATATATGAAAAATACGATCAAAAAAATATACCTTCTGTCTATCGCGGTGGTACTTGTGCCGCTGTTTGTAATAGCCGCTGCAAGCCTTTTAGGCAAGGACCGTGAGGTGTCAGAAAAGGAACGCCGCGAGCTGGCGCAGAAGCCAAAATTCACATTCCGCTCCATTTTTGACGGCAGTTATGAGACCGCATTTGAAAAGTATTACAGCGATCAGTTCCCGATGAGGGATTTCCTTATATCAGCCAACGGCAGGCGTGAAAATATCTTTTCGGGCTTAAGGTCACGCGACGACGGCATAGTGGTCATTAAGAATATGCCGGAAGATGCCGAAAAAGCGGACGACAATACCGACAAGCCGTCGCCCGATGCGGCATCATCCGATACGGTTCAGGAGCCGGAGGACAAAACGGGCGATGCAAAGGAAAACGGTTGGGAAAAATACGACGAAGCAGACGTATACGGCTATACGATATTAAGCGGCAAATCGGCAATGGAGGTCTATGACAACAGCTATAAAAAGCTCGGTGAATACGCAGCGGTCATAAACCGGCTGGCTGACAGGCTGCCCGATACAAAGGTATATAATGTCCTCATCCCGTCAGCTATCGAATTTTACGCTCCGGCAGAATACAATCAGTCAAAGCAGAAGTCGCAAAAACAGGGAATAGAGTATGTTTATGAGCGCCTCACAGATGCCACAGGGGTTGACGTATACGGCAATATTTCTCAGCATACCGACAAATATCTTTATTTCCGTACCGACCACCACTGGACTGCACGCGGTGCATATTACGGGTATATAGGGTTTGCCGCTGCTGCTGGCTTTTCACCGGTCGATATAGGCACGCCGTCGGGCAAGGTGGAGGGCTTTGTCGGAACGCTGGACTCAAAGGTCAACGGTGCGCTTAAAAAATATCCCGATTCGGTCGAATATTTCATGCCGCAGGTAAATACCGAGGCTGTTATATACAAAAACCTTTCAATGACCGGCGGAGTGCATATACCGGTCGTAGCGGAAAGCACACAGAGCACCAATAAATACATGATATTCATAGACGGTGACAACGCGCTAACAAAGATAACTACAGATGCCGGCACGGGAAGGTCCCTCCTCATTTTAAAGGACAGCTTTGCAAACGCGCTTGTGCCGTGGCTGTGCAACAATTATTCCGAAATATATGTCGTTGACCCACGTTGGATCCCGTCCGGTGACCTTGCCGGATTTGTTAAAGACAATAATATAGGCGAGGTCGCGGTTGTGAATTACATAATGTCCACAAGAAACGATAAATATATGAAAGGGCTTAAAAGTGTGGTGGGGTGATATTTGGCGCTATGGGTATTGAAAAAGTAAAATTACCTGTCAGGAAGCATCCGCGGTTACGCGATTATGATTACAGTTTAGACGGTGCATATTTCGTGACGATATGCACTAAAGACAGAAATGCATTTTGTCAAAGATAACTGCCGGATCGATAGAATACAGTGAATATGGCAGGATAGCCGAGAAACAGTTATTAAGTCTTGAGGAACGCTATCCTTTTGTCAAACTGGACAAGTATGTCATAATGCCAAATCACATTCATATGATGTTGATTTTAAGCGGAAATGCGGCGGGAGCTTGCCTCCCGCCGAAGATAGAAGAAAATAATAAGGCATGGAACCTTTGTGATCATACAAAGGTTCCATGCCCTTTTATATACTTATAATTAACAACTTATGTATCAGACCCACGGTCCGAAGCCCTGATCCTTATCGTCATACGGCTTGCTCGAGGAACTGTTTGACGAACTGCCGGATGATGACGTAGAACCTGAACTTGACTGAGAGCTGCTCAACGGTGACTTGTCTTTATCCTTATCCTTATCCTTATCCTTGCCCTTATCCCCGTCTTCAACGTCTATTATAACGTCGCCCCAGTCATCGTTCTTATCATCAACATCAATGACAACATCGCTGCCGGTGCTCTCTGACGAGCCGCTCGGATTATTGCTTACCGTGTCGGACGTAAGAGAACCATTACCCTTTGTATCAATAACGGTACCCTTCTTTTTACACCCGGCGATCAGTGTGAGAACAAGCACAGCACAAAAAATAAGTGCCGCTGTTTTTTTCATTTATGTTCACTTCACTTTCTGTTTTATGTGTATTGCTATTTCCTAAGTTATTATACAATATTACTGTCCGAATGTCAAAATAATTTTGATTTTTACTGAAATAGTAAAAAAAGTGCTTGAAAAAGACCACTATATATGGTATAAGTACATATGGGAGGAAATATTGGAAGGATGATTCTATGATAACCTACAATAGCGACAGTAAAATATTCCATCTGTCTACCAAAAACACAAGCTATGTCTGCGGCATATATGACACCGATGTGCTGCTGCACCTTTATTGGGGCGCTAAAATACCCGAAGAAAACGACTGGGACCTCTATTTTCTGACACGCTACAGAGACGTTCTCGGAATTGACATTCCGCACGCATCGTCCGGCGTGCTCCGTATGGAGTATCCGACCTACGGCAGTGCCGATCTGAGAACTCCGGCTTTGTCAGTAACATTTTCCGACGGTTCATCTGCATCAAAGCTGCATTATATTTCACATAAAATAACAAGCGGCAAGCCGGCACTGCAGGGACTTCCTGCTACATACACCGAGCAGGGCGACAAGGTCGACACACTTGAAATCGAACTTGCAGATACAGTAAAGGATCTTCATGTATTCCTTTCGTACAGTGTTTTTGAAGATTATGACATTATCACACGCTCGGTAAGACTTGAAAACCGCGGCGAGAAGTGCACCGTTAATTCCGTAATGAGCGCATCGATCGATCTGCCCGAGGGCGCAAAATTCGATATGATCCACCTTGACGGTGCGTGGGCAAGAGAAAGGCATGTTGCAAGACATCCTCTTTTCTGCGGAAAACAGTCGGTCGACAGCAAGCGCGGAGCAAGCAGCCATTTTCACAATCCGTTTGTTGCATTTCCAAAGAGAAATACCGATGAGGATTCAGGCGAAGTATATGCAATGAATCTTGTTTACAGCGGTAATTTTGAAGCCGGTGCTGATATGGATAACTATGATACCGCGCGCCTTTTTACCGGCATAAATCCCTTCGGTTTCTCATATGTGCTTGAAAACGGTGAGCAGCTCCAGGCGCCCGAAGCTGTGCTGGTTTATTCAAACGAAGGTCTCGGCGGCATGTCGAGAATTTTCCACAAAGCGTACCGTGAGCGCCTTGCACGCGGCAAATTCCGCGATATCGAGCGTTATGCGCTCATAAATAACTGGGAAGCCACATATTTTAAATTCACGGAGGAAAAGCTGCTCGAGATCGGCAGAAAGGCAAAGGAAATAGGTCTTGATCTGCTTGTTCTTGACGACGGCTGGTTCGGCAAGCGTAATACCGATAACTGCTCGCTCGGTGACTGGTATCCTAATAAAGAAAAGCTGCCGGACGGACTTTCGGGTCTTGCGGATAAGCTCAATGCTATCGGTCTTAAATTCGGTCTCTGGTTTGAGCCTGAAATGGTCTCTCCTGACAGTGATCTTTATCGCGCGCATCCCGATTGGGCACTGCACATAAACGGCAGGGAAATGACAAAGGGGCGCAATCAGTACATCCTCGATCTTTCGAGGAACGATGTCTGCGATTACATAATCGAAAGCATTTCAAATGTGCTTTCAAGTGCAAACATCGAATATGTAAAGTGGGATATGAACCGCAATATGACCGAAATAGGCTCTGATAAGCTGCCGCCCGAAAGACAGGGCGAAGTCGTTCACAGGTATATTTTGGGACTGTACAGAATACTTGATACCATAACCTCACGCTTCCCCGACGTGCTGTTTGAGGGCTGCTCCGGCGGCGGCGGAAGATTTGATCCCGGTATTCTTTATTACATGCCGCAGACCTGGTGCAGTGACGACAGCGATGCCGTCGAAAGGCTGTACATACAGTACGGCACGAGCATGTGTTATCCTTATTCATCGATGGGCGCGCATGTATCCGCATGCCCTAACCATCAGGTGGGACGTACGACACCGTTCAAAATGCGCGGTGATGTTGCGACGGCAGGTCAGTTCGGTTATGAAATGGATCTTTCAAAGCTTACCGACGAGGAGACCGAACTTGCAAAGCAGCAGATAAAGCGCTACAAAGAGCTGGGTCCCGTGTTCCACAGGGGCGACTGCTACCGCCTTTCCTCTCCGTTTGAGTGCAATGAAGTAGCTATAAACTTTGTTTCAGAGGATAAAAACACCGTCATTTTGTGCAAATATAACATCAAAGGCTATGCAAGTCACAAGATCCTTTACACCAAGCTGCGCGGACTTTGCGGCGAAGCAAAATACAAGAACAGGACAACCGGCAAGGTGTATTCCGGTGCGGCACTTATGAATATAGGATTTGAATGGCTGTTGTACAATGATTATGAAAGTGAAATAGTGGTGTTTGACCGTATATCGGATTGAACTTTCCTGAAGATTTGAGGTAGATTATCATGCGTGAAAAATTATTATTCAATTATAATTGGAGATTTCATGAAGGTGAAATAGATTCCGGACGCTATCCTTCCGAAAAAGGACCGCTTTACCAGCATGCCAAGGCCGAATCAGCTAACTGGGGTCCGGCATCAAAAAATTATCTTGACAACACGACATGGTGGCCAAAGGATAAGATCGGCTCGACCGAAAACTGGCAGACCGTTATTCTGCCGCACGACTATGTTATTTCACACACCCCGGATAAGGAGTACAATGAGGGACTTGGCTTTGTCGAGACCCCCAATGCATGGTACAGAAAGACCTTCAAGCTGGACGAAAGTGACCGCGGAAAGCATCTCACCGTCTATTTTGAAGGCGTTACCAACTGCTGCACCGTGTATGTCAACGGCTGTATTGCAAAGCGTAATTTTTGCGGATATGTTCCGTTTGAGGTCGATATAACCGACTATGCGGTCTACGGTGATCAGCAGAACGTTATTGCTGTTCACATCGATGCGTCGAGCCATGAAGGCTGGTGGTATGACGGCGGCGGTATCTACCGCAATACATGGCTTATCAAGACCGATATGGTGTCGGTCGATATGTACGGCGTATATGTCGCACCGAAAAAGATAAGCGACAGCGAATGGGAGGTCCCGATCGAGACTACCTTACGCAATGACGACTACAAAAATCACCGCGTTTATGTTAAGAATGACATTACCGATAAGGACGGAAATGCCGTTGCGACCGTCACACAGAGCGTAAATGTTCCGCTTGAAAACAAAGCGACCATTAAGCAGAAGATCACGGTGAACGATCCGCTGCTCTGGGATACCGAAACACCCAACCTTTATTATTGCAAAACTACCGTGCTGCGCGGCAATACCGAGATCGATAATGTTACCACACACTTCGGCTTCAGGACGATACGCTTTGACTCCGAACACGGATTTTTCCTTAACGGCAAGCATGTTGTAATTAAGGGCGTTTGCTGCCACGAGGACTACGGCTTGCAGGGCAAGGCTGTCTCTGACCGCATAAAGCGCTACCGTGTAAAGCTGCTCAAGGAAATGGGCTGCAACGGCTACCGCACCTCGCACTACTGCCAGAGCGAGCAGACCATGGACGCCTTCGACAAGGAGGGCTTCCTCGTGATGGACGAAACAAGGTGGTTCGGTTCATGCGACGAATATCTTGATCAGCTCGAGGTATTGGTGAAGCGTGATCGCAGCCGTCCGAGTGTCATTATGTGGTCGCTCGGAAATGAGGAGAATCACCATGTTACGCCGACGGGAAAGCGCTTTCATGAGCGCATGGCGGCACTTGTAAAGCGCCTTGATACAACAAGACCTGTCACAAGCGCAATTTCGGTCGATCCTATAAACGCTTCAATATCCAATTCAATGGATATATTCGGCATCAACTATAACTTAAAGCAGTATGACGGAATACACAAAAAGCATCCGGAGCTGCCGATATTCTCATCGGAAAACTGCGCTACCGGCACTACGCGCGGCTGGTATATGGATGATTGCTTCAAGCGTGGATATATCAATGCGTACGACCATGATACGAACGAGTGGTTCCGCGGCAGGGAGAACACCTGGAAGTTCTTTATGGAACGGGAATGGATAGCCGGAGGCTATCAGTGGGCTGGAATTGAGCACCGCGGCGAGGCTCTATGGCCGAGACTGTGCTCACAGTCGGGTGCGCTCGATCTGTTTTTGCAGAAGAAGGACGCGTTTTATCAGAACCAGTCGCTTTGGTCTGACAAACCTATGATACACATTTTGCCTCATTGGAACTGGCGCGGACGTGAGGGTGACATTATAAATGTATGGACATACACCAACTGCGAGCAGGCTGAGCTGTTCTTGAACGGCAAGAGCCTCGGCAAAAAGGATATAGAAAAGTACGGTCACGGTTCGTGGGAGGTAGAGTACACTCCGGGCGAGCTGGTGGCAAAGGGCTATATCGGCGGTAAGGAGGTAGCTTCCGACCGCGTTGTGACCTCGGGCAAGCCGTACGCATTGAAGCTTACCATGCAGACCGAAGCTCTGTTTGCCGACCGTTTTGATGTTGCCGTGCTGCACTGCACCTGCGTGGACGAAAACGGCAACACCGTGCCCGACGCAACGCCTTATGTGTCGTTTAATACTACCGGTAACGGCTTTGTGATAGGTACCGGTTCCGATATAGCGGATCATAACATCCCGGCTTGCATAGACCGTAAGATGCGCGCCGGTGTCATAGCGGCACTTATAGGTACAAGAGGCGAGAAAAAGCCCATTACCGTATACGCAAGTGCGGAGGGTCTGCTGCCTGCAAAGCTTGTAATAGACGTTACCGACCCGGATAATGAACACATCCGTTGAATTTTAAGAAAATCGTAAGAATATAGCGAGCTTTTCTTGAAACATTTTCCTATCCCGTCCTATAAGATAGATGCATGAAAGGATTTTCCTTTCATGCATCTTTTTTTGAAAAATGAGGCGGCAAAAATGAAAATGACGGTTAGAAAAAGAAGAACACGGATAATATGCTCGGTTACAGCAGGAATAATTGCGATAATTACGGCGGCGGCTGTGGTGCTCGGCTGCAGCAGCAATATCGACAAAAGCCGGTCCGAGTATAAAATCGCCGAAAAGCAGGTCAGGGCATACGCAAGGGAAAACGGAATAGACTTCAACAAATATCCTTGTGAGCTTATCGATCTTTTGGCAAGGAATCCTGAGACTGAGGATTATGTTATGTCGTACCCGGCGTGCAAGGATAAAAAACCGACCGATCCGGACGATAACGGGAACGGCAGCGTACCGCTTTATATGCAGTGGGACAAACGGTGGGGCTACAAAAAATACAGCGGCAGCTTTGCAGGACTAACCGGCTGCGGACCGACCTGCCTTTCAATGGCGGCGGTCTATCTCACCGGCGACACAAAGCTTTCGCCGGCTTATGTCATGGATATGTCGCAAAGGTGCGGCTACACAAGGCGCGGAAACGGATCGTCGTGGAAGCTGATAAGCGAAGGTGCGGCAAAGCTCGGACTGACCGCGACCGAACTACCGCTCGATAAGTCGAAAATGACCTCTGCTCTGAAAAAAGGGCATTCGGTGATCATAGTCGTAGGACCGGGTGACTTTACGCAGTCGGGGCATTTCCTTGTTGTAAAGGAATACAAAAACGGTAAATTTATCCTCAATGACCCAAACTCCTATGCCAACTCAAGCAAGGAATGGGAGTATGACACCTTAAAAGGGCAGATAAGAAATCTGTGGGAGATATCGTAAAACAGCAGGGCAGCAGATGAAAAGCAACAGGGTATAAAAAGCGGATCGACAAAAATACTGCCGATCCGTTTTTATAATATCCTATTGTGCTGACCTTAATTTAGAAATATAAAACAATTTTAGATCTAATTGTACCATCGTAGGTTAGTAACTCACCCCTCATCTTTTCAATGTCACAATGCAGATGAATTTTAGTTTAGTAGTGTAAGTGAACAATGAATTAATTGACACTTCGTATCATAATATTTCCTGTAATAAAAGCAAGTAATTTTATGCTTTTTCATTTTAGCCCTCCATATATGCCCCCATATACAGCTGATAAAATAATACCGATCGGGAAGACGTCGGGTGACAAGCGGCGCTTTTAAAGAGTGAATAAAATTAAC
>ULTY01040967.1_pt1 | contig 43242 bp, 39 predicted proteins | sample 1958021 | NCBI WGS metagenome assembly ULTY01 (sample SAMEA4835746, study PRJEB28245) | human gut metagenome | biome: gut microbiome; material: fecal sample | place: Denmark | collected 2008 | reverse complement strand
CCGCAGGCGGAGAATCCTGCTTCGCAGGATTCTTTTTTATTTCATAGGAAAATGCGTCCTATGAAATAAAAACGCTCCGCTTAGGATGCGCACTCGGCGCAGTGGTAGATGGTTGCTGAAGCAACCGCGCCTCGGCGCGAGAATGTGCCAAGGCACATTCTATTTTAGTAGCTGTTTTATGCAGCCTTTTCAGAATTCCTGGACGCTGCGAAGTAGGAACGCAGGGAGTTGATTACGATGGTCAGTCCAAGGACGATCAGCAGGATTGCAATGATCAGCTGCAGTCCTTCTACCAGGAAGGTAGCAGAGCCTGCCGCATACGCTTTTGCCAAAGCGATTGTGCGCTGTACCAGTGCGGTGCCGGTTACGCAAAGCATGATTACCAGCGGAGGGAACAGCATCTTGTTGCTGCGGCCTGTAACCTTCAGGAATACGCACAGCGTTACAAGTACCAGGGCGGAGAGCAGCTGGTTCGCAGAACCGAACAGCGGCCAGATGTTTGCATAGCCGATACGGGTCAGAACGAAGCCGCACAGCAGGGTTAAAACGGTGGAGAAGTATTTGTTGCACAGAACCTTTCTCCATACCGGAGCAGAAGCCATATCATCAACAGAGAACAGCTCCTGGAAGCTCATACGACCGATTCTTGCAACTGCATCCAGGCTGGTCAGGGCAAGTGCGGATACACACATGGTCATGAAGCACTGGGCAACATAAAGCGGGATACCGAACATTTCCAGGAAGCCTGCAACGCCGTTGGAGAATACCTGGAACGGGGTGCCTGCAGCCGGTGTGCCGTCAGCAGATGCAGCAGCACCTGCAACGCAGAGAGCGACAACGGCCAGAAGGCTTTCAAGAACCATTGCGCCGTAACCAACCTTGAGCATATCCTTTTCATTTGCGATTGTCTTGGAAGAAGTGTCGGAGGATACCAGGCTGTGGAAGCCGGAGATCGCACCGCAGGCAACGGTTACGAACAGGATCGGGAACATGTTTCCGAGCTTTTCATTTGTAAATCCTGTATAAACAGGCAGGTTCATGGTCGGATGTGCAACGAGCAGTCCGAGAACAGCGCCGACGATCATGCCAATGAACATGTAAGTGGTCATCATATCACGGGGCTGTTTGAGCAGCCAGATCGGAAGAACTGCTGCGAAGAAGATATAAACAAAGGTAATGTAAGTCCAGGTATCTTTTCCGGCGGTGATCGGAAGAGCCATACCGATTCCCAGAGCTGCTACAGTGCAGATAAGACCTACAACGGTTGCTTTCCAGCCGGAAAGGTTGAATTTCTTCTGCAGTACGCCAAATACCATAGCGAATAAGATAAAAAGCAGGGAAATGGTACCGGCAGCACCGTTCGGTCTGGCAGCCTCGGAAAGCTGTACCTGTCCGTCAACGGTTGTAAATGCGTTGAAGGTTCCGGCTACCATATCGGCGAATGCTGCGATAACCAGCAGAGTGAATAGCCAGCAGAACAGCAGGAAAAGCTTTCTGCCGAGTTTACCGATGTACTTTTCGATCAGCAGACCGATGGATTTGCCGTCGTTTTTGACGCTGGCATACAAAGCACCGAAGTCAGTAACAGCACCGAAGAAGATGCCGCCAAGAAGTACCCACAGAAGAACCGGGAGCCAGCCGAATGCAGCGGCCTGAATTGCACCGGTGACAGGGCCTGCGCCTGCAATGGATGAAAACTGATGACAGAAGACGGTAAAGCCTTTTGTCGGAACGTAGTCCTGCCCGTCCTCGTGGACCTGGGCGGGTGTTTTGGCAGCAGGGTCGATGCCCCATTTGTTTGCGAGCCAGCGGCCATACAGCAGATAAGCGGCTGCAAGGCATACGGCTGCGATTAAAACGATTGCAAGTGTGTTCATGAGATAAGTTCCTCTCTTTCGTTAGAATGCTCAACATGGCAGTGCATGGGCGACCTGCCCGGAGTTTTTCAGCAGGGGGATAGAATTTCTTCGGGCGCGGTGAATATCGGACAGCCCGAATTCGTTTTCCTGTCGCTGCAACAAAAAAAGCCTTCGTCTTTATCCCTTTCGGGGAATAGAAGACGAAGGCATATAAACTCCGCGTTACCACTTCTTTTGCTGCAAAAAGCAGCCTCTCGGTCACAGCTCCCGGCATTTGATCCGGTCAATGTGCTCCCCTGTAACGGAGGGATTCCGGTTCTGACTACTGGAAAAACGTTCACCAGAACTGCTGACAGGCGAGGGCATTTGGAACCTGTTGCCACCTTCCATCAATGGCGGCTCTCTGGAAACAGATGAACTCTAAATGTCATGTCCTGCTCACTGCATTTGCATGTTGAATTGTTGCCATTCTAGTTCCGGGAAAAAAAATTGTCAATGCGTAATCTGGAATTTTGGAAGTTTGTATAGGAAGAAAATGTTTTAGTTCTAAAGTTTGTATAAAATTTTAGCGATGCAAAGCGCTAGTACGGTGCCACGGGATACTGATAGCAGAAGAGAATGGGTTCCTGAGTATGGCACATGAAAAATAAAAACTTTTGCAAAAAGAATTTTGAAACAAAATAAACGGCTTCCGAATCCTCGGAAACCGCTTATTCATGACAATAGAATGCCCGCAAAGCGTGCATTCTATTGTTTACTGGCTTTTTAGAAGAGCGACAGACGGGGCTCGAACCCGCGACCTCCACCTTGGCAAGGTGGCGTACTACCAACTGTACTACTGTCGCATTTTATCTCTCACTGATGTATCTCAGCGACGAAATTTATAATAACACAGCTTCTTACGTTTGGCAAGCTTTTTCGTAAAAAAATTTCAAATTTATTTTTAGAAAAATAGAATGGCAAAATTGGAATGTTTTCGTTCCAATATCCTGTCGGAAAATTTGTAAACTAAAAATTGGAACGGTTTTATTCCAGTATTTCAGATGGGAGCCGCAATCTATGTCTACCAAACTATCTCAGGATGTCTCGATCGGGGAGAATCTGCGCATTTTGCGAAAACGTGCCGGATATTCACAGGAACGGGCTGCAGCACAGCTGGAGCTGATGGGAATCTCCATGAGCCGTGAAATTATTTCGCAGATGGAATCCGGACATCATAATATTCGCATCAGTGTATTACTTGCCTTCAAACAGGTCTATGAGGTGGACTCGTTTGATGACTTTTTCGTGCAACAGGAAAAAGGCGGTGACCGATGAAATTAAAGCAGGAGCCAATTGGAATCGGTCAGAATCTCAGAAAACTCCGGCAGGACGCCGGTTACAGCCAGTCGCAGGTGGCGGCGATTCTGTGTGAGCGGGGCGTGTACATGACGACGGACATTTATAAAAAGATCGAGCAGAACAAATACAACATCCGCATCAGCGAGCTGAATGCATTGAAAGAGCTTTATCAGGTTGGGTATGAGGAACTGTTTCAGGCAGATTCCTGAAACTTTGGAAGCTGTGTATTTTGTTTTCAGGATGTTTTTGGTGAATATTTGCTTTAACGTCAAAAAACTGCCGCTCAATCCGCAGAGGACTGAGCGGCAGTCTGTTATCAAATTTAATTTTCCATCATTTTCCGGTTATATTGTCTGCGCTGAAGCGATTCTGTATTTCTGTGTCTCTGACGCGACTGGTAAGAGGAATACTTTGCGGTTGCTTTTGCGACAGCGGCGAGGGGCTCGGAAGCGCCGGATGCAATCTGTGGATCGGAGAGACAGATTGCCGGATTATCGAACTTTTCGAGCGTCCCCTTTTTGGAAAATGCGGCGCATACGGTTTGCCAGCCAGATAAGAACCGTACATACATCCTTCCGCTGATTCGGTCCTGCGGAGTGTCAGCCAGTGAAAAGTCTGCTAACACCAGTAAAAGGAAAATTGCAGCAGCCATCATCATCATCGATTCCATCATACGCTCACCCTCTTTTCTTTTGTACCTCGCTGATATTTCCGAGGCATAAGATTTTTCGCCCACATAGGAGCAAGCTCATGTGGGCTTAGAACTTTTGACCCTGGCATTGTATTGTCTGACTATATTATAATATCTTCCGTATTTTCAGTCAATTTATTTTCAAACATTCTTTCGAAAAATTCAGTTCTTCGCAGCTGTATACCGGAAAAACGGCGCAAAGTACGCTATTTGTCTGAAAAACCTGTTGCAATTGCGATTTTGATGATGCTATGATATAAATCAGATGTTTTTTGGGAAAAAGGATGGCATGTGCGCTGTGCGAAAGGCTCAGCTTCGATGGCAGGACGCGACTTTTTCGGTGCCGCATGTTTCAGTCCGTTGCAGCAGGCCGCAGCCGGATGGGTGCAAAGAGGAGTATTGTGAAGGAAAACAAAAACGGGAGGCAGAACAGTCAGAACGCAGAAAAGAGGAGCCGGAAAAGAAAAAATCCGAAAGCAGTCAGACAACTGACAGCGATTTATGTTGCGCTGGTGCTTGTAGCGGCGGGCGCGATCGGTGGAGGGGTATTCTGGGCGGTGCATTCGACGAGGGTAACAGAGGAGCTGATTGCGGAAAACACGCAGGAATCGACGACGGAAGAGGAAAGCACAGTTCCTGCTGCTATAGAAGAAACAGAAGAGACGCAGGAGACGGAGACAGAAACGGAGACGGAGACGGAAACCGAAATGCTTGTCGAGCTGACAGAGGACAATATCGACGGCTATGTAAAAGTGGAATCCTGTAAAATTGCGCAGGGGACAGGAACCTTTTCGGTAAAGGCGTCGGTGGAGGAAAAGCCGGCGAGCGATGATGATAATTTTTACCTGCTCAAAATGAACATGTACGATACCGAGCTGGATGCCGGGGCAGAGCCGATCGCGTCCGTGCAGAAGGACAAGGAATTTTCCCTGACGGCAAATGTCAACGAAAATCAGGTGGATTCCAGGCTGATGTCGAAATTCGTCGTAGCGGTAAAATTAAAGGATGCGTATGTTCCGCTCTGTGATCCCTGCTATATGACAAACCCGGAGGTACTTGCGTCCTATCAGGCGGCATATCCGCAGCGTTCTTCGATTAAAGGGATTTTAGTAGATCCGCTTCGGGTGGATGAGCTGGATGAGCTGCATGTCAACCATGCGGCGTACAATATTCCGGTCGGAAATATTCTCGGGGAGACGACAAACGGCCTGTTCCCTACGGTTTATTATACATACGACGGCAGAACCTATGCGTTTAACGGTCAGCGGATTGCGGAATATGATTCTATTTTTTCCAGGCTGACGGCAAAGGGAATTACGATTTCTGCGATTCTGTTAAATAATAAGAGCAGCGCGTATCCGGAGCTCACCCATCCGCTTTCCCGGGGCGGCTCTGCTAATTATTATGCGTTCAATGCAGCGGAAGCAGATGGCGTGAAGACGCTTGCAGCGGTCGGCGCGTTTTTGGCGCAGAGATACCGGGATAATGACCACGGGATTGTCATGAACTGGATTGTCGGCAACGAGGTCAACGTCCGTTCTGATTGGAATTATATGCAGTACGTCGATCTGGATACCTATGCGAGGGAATATGCGAACGCGGTGCGCGTTTTTTACAACAGCATCAAGAGTATGAACGCGAATGCGAGAGTCTATGTTTCGATGGATCAGCAGTGGAACCGGGATCTGTCGTCGAAGAACAGCTATGACGTGCGTGACCTGCTGGTTTCGATGAACCAGGTGATTTCCTCCGAGGGAAATATCGACTGGGGACTTGCAGATCACCCCTATGCGTATCCGCTGACGAATACGACGTTCTGGAATTCGTCCGGCAAGATTCAGAAGCTGATTACCAATTCGGAAAATACGTCGATCGTGACAATGCAGAATATCAATGTCATTACGAACTTTTTGCAGAAGGAAGAAATGCTGACGGCGGACGGCGAAGTGCGCCCGGTGATTCTGAGCGAGCTGGGATATTCCTCTTCCCAGGGAGAAATCAATCAGGCGGCGGCATTTGCCTATGCCTACTATGCAGCAGAGAACAATCCTTATATCAATGCGATCCTTTTGTCCAGACAGACGGATGCGGGAGAAGAGATTGCACAGGGACTTGCATTGGGACTGTCTACTCAGGGCGGACAGCATAAATATATTTACGAGGTTTACAAAAATATCGATCAGGTAAATTCCAACAGCTATACAGAGTTTGCAAAATCTGTCATCGGGATCACGAACTGGAGTGAAGTGATACAGCCGGCAAACTAAAAGGGCGGTGCGTTTACAGGTTTTCCAAAATCCGAATGTCCACAGCGGTATAATAAAATTCACGGTCAGGTGCCTCACCTGCAGTCAGATAATCGAACAGCAGCTGGATGGGTTTTGAGCCCTGAATGGCAGGCTGCTGGCAGATCACAGCAGAAATAATGTGCTGTTCCATCAGCTCTTTTGTAGCAGGAATTTTGTCATAAGCAAGAATATGGATGTCGGTGCGGTTTAGGGAAAGAACCGCGCGGCAGCCTCCATAAACACCGGCAGCGGTAAAGTAGAGGGCGTTGATGTCTGGATGTGCAGACAGCAGCGCTCTTGTTTTATCGTAGCTTTCAAAATCATCATCGCTGTTTTCAATCTCGGCGATGATCCGGATACGTGGATAGCAGGCAGAGATCCGGTCGCAGAAACCGGCAATCCGATCGGTATGGCAGAGCACCTGGGAGGAACCGGTGACGATACCGGCGCGCACTTCCCCGGAGGTCATGAGATTCATCAGACCGGCAGCAGTCTGCCCGCAGCGGTAAAAGTCGCTGCCGACAAAAGCAAGACGGCTGGAATTACGGATATCCGTGTTGGTGGTGATGACGGGAATCTGGCGGCTCTGCAGCTGATCGATTTTGTTCGCGACGGCAGTGTCGTTAAAAGGGCTGATCACGAGTCCATCAATGCCTTCTGTCTCCAGCTCGGCGATAGCCTGCAGCTGCTCCTGGGCAGAAAATCCGGTCTTTTTTTTGAGAACGGAGCAGTTGTAGCTGTTTAATTCTTCTTCTTTGGAAAGAACGCTGTTCCATACTTCATCAAAAAACGGATTTCCGGTGTCGAACAAAACGACGCCGATCCGGACCATCTTTCGCTGTGCGGCGAGGGCGATCCCGGCGCGGTTTGGCTTGTAGTCCAGTTTTTTTGCAATATCATTGACCAGAGCGGCGGTGGCTGCGTTGACGGAGCCGCGATGATTGAGCACGCGGTCGACCGTGCCGCGGGATACCCCCGCCAGTTCTGCGATTTCCCGAATGGTTGCCATAGTTACCAATTACCTCATTGTTTCTTTTCATAACAGTTCCTTTGAAGCGTCTGCACATTTAGCGTAGCATGATGAAAATGGAAAGTCAACGAATCGCGGCATGGTTTGCGTGCCCGCGCACAAAAATGGGAAAATGCACAAATTGGAAACGCAGGCGTGCGGAGGAAACGGCATGGTTTTGGTGAAAATTCTGAAAATAAATTGGGGTCTTGATTTTTTATGGTCTAAAATCTATGATAAAGGCATGGTGAAAGAACGACAGGGAAAGTGTGTCATGACTTTATATCACAATCCCTTGTGTGTGCTTGCGTGCACGGGCACGCAAAACAGAATAAAGGAGCAGAGTATGTATTACATTGGAATCGACCTGGGGACTTCTGCAGTGAAGCTGCTTTTGATGGAAGGAAACGGGAAAATCGTAAGAGTTACCTCAAGGGAGTATCCGCTGTACTTCCCGCATCCGGGCTGGTCGCAGCAAAACCCGGAAGACTGGTACAAGCAGTCCATGGACGGGCTTTGTGAGCTGCTGGATGGAATCGACAAGAGCCAGGTGGCGGGCATCAGCTTCGGTGGTCAGATGCACGGATTAGTTGTGCTGGATGAAAACGATCAGGTCATCCGTCCCGCGATTCTCTGGAACGATGGCAGAACCTTCCGGGAAAACGACTATCTGAATCAGGTGATCGGCAAGGAGAAGCTTTCCGAATACACGGCAAACATCTCCTTCACCGGATTTACCGCGCCGAAGATTTTGTGGATGAAAAACAACGAGCCGGAGAACTTTGCACGGATCAAAAAGATCATGCTGCCGAAGGATTACCTGGCATATCGTCTGACCGGCGTACATTGCACAGATGTATCGGACGCTTCCGGCATGCTGTTATTCGATGTGAAGAACCGCTGCTGGTCGGAAGAAATGTGTGAGATCTGCGGCGTTCATAAAGAACAGCTTGCAAAGGTCTATGAAAGCTATGAGACAGTCGGCACGCTGCTCCCCGAAATCGCACAGAAACTCGGTTTGCCGGAAACCGTAAAGGTAGCAGCAGGTGCAGGGGATAACGCGGCGGCAGCAGTGGGAACCGGAACAGTTGGAAACGGTCAGTGCAATATTTCCCTTGGAACGAGCGGAACGATCTTTATTTCCTCCGATCAGTTTGCAGTGGATAAAAATAATGCGCTGCATGCCTTTGCCCATGCGGATGGACATTACCATCTGATGGGCTGCATGCTGAGTGCGGCGTCCTGCAATAAGTGGTGGATGGACGAGATCATCGGCACGAAGGACTATGGGGCAGAGCAGACGGCGATCACGAAGCTTGGCGAAAATCACGTTTACTTCCTGCCGTATCTGATGGGTGAGCGTTCTCCGCATAATGATCCGGATGCGAGAGGTACTTTTATCGGAATGACGATGGATACAAGCCGCGCGGATATGACGCAGGCGGTACTCGAAGGCGTTGCCTTTGCCCTGAGGGATTCCTTTGAAATTGCAAAATCCCTCGGCATCCAAATCGACCGGACGAAGATTTGCGGCGGCGGTGCAAAGAGCCTTCTCTGGAAAAAGATTATTGCCAATGTGTTGAATGTGAAAGTGGACGTTCCGGAAACCGAAGAGGGACCCGGTTACGGAGCGGCGATTTTAGCGGCGGTTGCCTGTAGCGAGTACGCATCTGTGGAAGAAGCAGCGCAAAAGCTTTTAAAAGTCGTGGACACGGTGGAGCCGGATGCAGAGCTTGCAGCAAAATACGAAGAACGTTACGCGCAGTTTAAACAGATTTATCCGACGGTGAAGGAGCTGTTCGGAAAATTGAAGTGAGACACAGAAAGGAGATACGATCATGCAGATTTATGAAGTGACAGACCCTCTTTTTAAGGAGTATGGCAAAATCATCGACAGCGTGGAGCTGACGGAGCTGCTGGCAGAGATGAAGCACACGCCGGTGCCGGAGGACGTGGTATATGTGGCTTCCGAGCCGAAGCTGGAAGCGCTTGCGGTCATGAAAGAGCTGACGGACAAAACCTATGGCGAGCTTCCGATCCAGATCGGCTATTGCAACGGTCATAACCGGAAATTAAACGCGCTGGAATATCACAGAAGCTCTGAGGTAGACGTAGCAGCAACGGAGCTGGTGCTGATGCTGGGAAAACAGCAGGACATCACAGAGGAGTTTACTTATGACACCTCGAAAGTCAAAGCATTCCGGGTTCCTGCCGGGACGGCGGTAGAGCTGTATGCGACGACTTTACACTATGCACCCTGCCATACAGAAAAAGACGGATTCCAGTGCACAATTATTTTGCCCAAGGGAACGAACCTTGATCTGGAAAAAGACCATCAGGGCGGTGAGGACGGTCATCTGACTGCCAAAAACAAATGGCTGCTGGGACATCCCGAAGGCGGTCTGCCGGAAGGAAGCCCGATGGGACTGATCGGTGAAAACCTTTCCCTGGATTAAAAATTACAGGCAAAACAGTTCCTGTATATATAGTTTCAGACGTTGCGCCTGACATAAAAATGGAGGATTTTATCATGAAAAATTTACCTAAAGTGAAAATCGGTATTGTAGCAGTCAGCCGGGACTGTTTCCCGGAATCTCTGTCTGTCAACAGAAGAAAGGCTCTGGTAGAGGCTTACAAGGCAAACTATGACGTTGCGGATATTTATGAATGTCCGGTCTGTATTGTAGAGAGCGAGATCCATATGGTACAGGCTCTGGAGGATATCAAGCAGGCAGGCTGCAACGCGCTGTGCGTATATCTGGGCAACTTCGGCCCGGAAATTGCAGAAACCCTGCTGGCAAAGCATTTTGACGGTCCTGTTATGTTCGTGGCTGCAGCAGAAGAATCTCAGAATGATCTGGTCGGCGGCAGAGGTGACGCATACTGCGGTATGTTAAATGCAAGCTACAACTTAAAGCTTCGCAATGTAAAGGCATATATTCCGGAATATCCCGTTGGAACCGCAGCAGAATGTGCGGATATGATCCATGATTTTGTTCCGATCGCAAGAGCGATCATCGGTTTAAAGAGCCTGAAGATCATCAGCTTTGGTCCCAGACCGTTAAATTTCCTGGCTTGCAACGCTCCGATTCAGCAGCTCTACAACCTGGGCGTTGAAATCGAAGAAAACTCCGAACTGGATCTGTTCGAAGCATTCAACAAGCACGCCGGGGATGAAAGAATCCCTGCAAAGGTAAAAGAGATGGAAAAAGAGCTGGGTGAGGGCAACAAAAAGCCTGAAATTCTGGAAAAGCTTGCGCAGTATGAGCTGACCCTGCTCGACTGGGTAGAGGCACATAAGGGCTACCGCGAATACGTTGCAATTGCCGGTAAGTGCTGGCCTGCATTCCAGACACAGTTCGGCTTCGTTCCCTGCTATGTCAACAGCCGTCTGACCGGTATGGGCATTCCGGTATCCTGCGAGGTGGATATTTACGGCTGCTTAAGTGAGTTTATCGGAACTGCAGTCAGCGACGATGTTGTAACCTTACTGGATATCAACAACAGCGTGCCCGACGATATGTATGAAGAGTCGATCAAAGGCAAATTTGATTACACCCATAAGGATACCTTCATGGGCTTCCACTGCGGCAATACCTGCTCCAGAAAGCTGGCATTCTGCAGCATGAAGAATCAGATGATCATGGCGAGATCCCTTCCGGTTGAAGTGACAAACGGCACTCTGGAAGGAGATATTATCCCCGGTGATATCACCTTTTACCGCCTGCAGTCCACCGCGGACAACAAGCTGCGGGCTTACATCGCACAGGGCGAGGTTCTGCCGGTTGCATCCCATTCCTTTGGTTCCATCGGCGTATTCGCAATTCCGGAAATGGGACGCTTCTACCGCCATGTGCTGATCGAGAAGAACTTCCCGCACCACGGTGCAGTTGCCTTCGGCCATTACGGCAAAGCACTGTACGAGGTATTCAAATACATCGGCGTTCCGGTAGAGGACTTAAACTTCAATCAGCCCAAGGGCATGATGTATCCGACAGAGAATCCGTTCGCATAAAGCATATGGGAAAGGGCAAGGAAAATGAGTAAATACAGGGAAAAGGCAGCAGCCCTGGCTGCACAGATGAATCTGGAAGAAAAAGTAGGACAGACGCTTTACACCGCTCCGGCGGTGGAGCGCCTTGGCATTGTGTCCTATAACTGGTGGAATGAGGCGCTGCACGGTGTGGCAAGAGCGGGCACGGCGACGGTATTTCCGCAGGCAATCGGCATGGCGGCGACATTTGATGAGGAGCTGTTAAAGCAGGTCGGCGATGTGATCGCGACCGAGGCACGTGCAAAATATAACGCACAGCAGAAAGCGGGCGACCACGATATTTACAAAGGACTGACGTTCTGGGCACCGAATGTGAATCTGTTCCGCGATCCCCGCTGGGGCAGAGGACAGGAAACCTACGGAGAAGATCCATATCTGACTTCCCGTCTGGCGGTCGGCTTTATTAAAGGTCTGCAGGGCGAAGACCCGGATCATTTAAAGGCTGCGGCCTGCGCGAAGCATTTTGCGGTGCATTCCGGACCGGAGGGCATTCGACATGAGTTCAACGCAGTCGTATCGAAGCAGGATCTGTATGAAACCTATTTGCCGGCATTCAAGGCATGTGTGCAGGAAGCGAAGGTAGAAGCCGTGATGGGCGCCTATAACCGGACAAATGGCGAGCCCTGCTGCGGAAGCAAGACGCTTTTGCAGGATATCCTGAGAAAAGAGTGGGGATTTAAGGGTCACGTTGTCAGTGACTGCGGCGCGATTGCGGATTTCCACGAAAACCATAAAATTACCAAGACGCCGCTGGAATCCGCGACGATGGCGATGAACAATGGCTGTGACTTAAACTGCGGCTGCGTTTTCCCGAATTTGAGAGATGCGGTGCGCGGAGGCTATGTGGATGAAGCGCGTCTGGATGAAGCGGTGACAAACCTGATGGAATGTCGGATGAAGCTGGGAATCCTTGGCGATGAGAGACAGGAAGAACTGGATAAAATCGGTTACGATCAGGTAGATCTTGCTTCCAGCAAGGCGCTGAACCGGACCGTTTCCCAAAAAAGCCTTGTCCTTCTGAAAAATGAGGACAATTTCCTTCCTCTTGACAAGAGCAAACTTCATACGATCGGCGTGATCGGTCCGAATGCGGATTCCAGAAAAGCGCTGGTGGGCAACTATGAAGGAACTGCATCCCGCTATATCACAGTGCTGGAAGGCATTGAGGATTATGTCGGGGATGATGTAAAGGTTTATTATTCCGAAGCCTGCGACCTCTGGAAGGACAGAACCAGTGGACTGGCACAGGCGGACGACCGGATTTCCGAAGCAAAAGCAGTCTGCGAGGTCAGCGATGTGATTATCGCGGTGATGGGACTGGATTCCAGCATCGAGGGAGAGCAGGGGGACGCCGGCAACGAATTTGCAAGCGGCGATAAAAAAGACCTGCTGTTCCCCGGTCTGCAGCGTGAGGTGCTTGAGGTCGCATATAGCAGCGGAAAGCCCGTGATCCTGGTATCTATGACCGGCTCTGCAATGGCGCTGGAATGGGAGGATGCGCACTGCAAGGCAATTCTGCAGGCATGGTATCCCGGCGCGGCAGGCGGAAAAGCTGTCGCAGAGGCGATTTTCGGAGAATACAGCCCGGAGGGCAAGCTGCCGGTAACGTTCTACCGCACCTCTGAGGAGCTGCCGGAATTCACTGACTATGCGATGAAGGGACGCACCTACCGCTACATGGAAAAGGAAGCGCTTTATCCCTTCGGCTTCGGACTTTCTTATACCTCCTTTGAACAGGGAAAGACGAGCGCAGATCGTATGGAAATCGAGGCAGGCGGACAGCTTCGAATCAAAACTTCCGTAAAAAATACCGGAAAATTTGCAGGCGGACAGACCATTCAGGTTTATGTCAAAGCGCTTCGGGACAATACACCGAACGCGCAGCTCAAAGGCTTGAAGAAGCTTTCCCTGCAGCCCGGCGAGGCAAAAGAAGTGGAAATCGTGCTGGCTGACAAGGCGTTTGCTCTGTACGACGAGGACGCACACTTTATGCTGGAAGAAGGAGATTACGAGGTTTCCGTCGGCATGCAGCAGCCGGATCGCAGAAGCAGCGAGCTGACCGGACAGACCTGCAGTGTTCTGAAGGTACACTGCAGCGAGACAAAGGAGCTGTAAGGCAGCACAGTGAATAGAATCGAAAATAGGACGCCCTGCACCGCACGGCGTCCTGTTTTTACACAGCTATTTGTGCCGCAGGCGTCACAAAGCAGCTATGGATTGCAGAGCAGAACTGGATGTTCTGCTCGCGGTTCCTTCGGCGCAAAGCGCCTGCGGAATGGGGATTGATATGAAAAGAGAGAGAATTTTAAAATTTACAACGCCGGCTTCGATCTGGCAGGAGGCTTTCCCGATTGGAAATGGACGACTGGGAGCATTTGTTTACGGAGGAACGGACGGGGAGCTTCTGCGGATCAATGAAGATACGCTTTGGAGCGGATATCCGGGAGACGAACAGACCGGCATGACGAAAGATGCGATCGATCAGGCGCGGGAGCTTGCAAAGCAGGGCAGGTACCGGGAGGCGGACGCGCTTTTGAAAGAGAGCAATAAGGGCGCGCGGGATGTGCAGATTTATGAGCCGTTCGGCGATCTGGTGCTCACATTTGAAAAAGAGCGTGAAATTACAGCGTATGAAAGAAGCCTGGATCTGGACACGGCGTGTGTGAACGTGACGTATCGGGACAGGGATAATGCGTTTGAGGAAACCTGCTTTGCCAGCGCACCGGCGCAGGAAATTTGTCTGCGGATTTGTGCAGAAAAACCGTTTACCGTAAAAATAAGTGCGGAAAATGGATTTTTAACAGAGCAGAGGTACGAGACGGATGGATTTGCGCTGTTTGGACGGCTTCCCGGCAAAAGTCTGCGGACGGTCGGCTCCGGCAAGGGAGAAGTAGAATCCTTTGTTTTTTCGGAAATCCCGGAAGAGATGGGAATGCGTTATGAAGGCAGGGGACGCGTACGCACAGCAGGCGGAACGACCGAGGCGCAGGCGGACGGACTTGTTTGTAAGGATGTGCTGGAGCTGGAGATTTTTCTGGCAGTGCGCAGCAGCTATGCGGGGGCAGAACGCCATCCGGAGACCGAAGGAGCAGATACGGCAGCGCTGTTGGAAACAGATCTGCACGGGAGCGAGCGCTCGTTTGAAGTATTGAAGCAGGAACATATTGCAGAGTATCAGGAGCTTTTTAACCGGGTTGAACTGGAACTTCCTGAAAGCGGCAGGGAGCAGCTGGATCTGCGGGAACGGATTTTGCAGTACGAAAAAGATCCGGACGATACTGCACTGGAATCGCTGGTGTTTGATTTTGGACGATATCTGCTGATTTCCTGTTCCCGCCCCGGCAGTCAGCCTGCAAACCTGCAGGGACTCTGGAACTGCGAAAAGCTGCCGCCGTGGCACAGCGATTATACGGTCAACATCAACACCGAGATGAACTACTGGATGACGGGACCGTGCAGGCTGCATGAGCTGATCGAGCCGCTTGTGCGGATGAACCGCGAGCTTCTGGATAATGGAAAACAGACCGCAAAAACATATTTTGGCTGCGACGGTGCAGCATGTTTTCATAACGTGGATTTGTGGCGTAAGACGTCTCCTGCAGACGGAAGTCCGTCCTGGGCATTCTGGCCGTTCGGTGCGGCATGGATGTGCAGAAACCTGTTTGACGAATATTTGTTTACGAAAAACAATTACTACCTACGGGAGATTTTCCTGATTCTGGAAGAAAATGTACGGTTCTGTTATAACGTCCTGGAAAAGACCCCGGACGGATACGCGGTCTGCCCGGCAACTTCTCCGGAAAATATGTTCCTCGACCATGGGGAAAAAACGAGCATCGGATTGTATACAGAAAATACGCTGGCGATCATCCGCAACCTTTTCAGGGATTATCTGGAGGCTTGCGATGCGCTGAAGCGTGAGTCCGACGCAGCGGGCGCTGACAGTGTGTCGGCTTCGACAGCTACAGCGTATTCCAATAGCGCAGCCGTTTTTCCTGACGCAGTGCTTTCACAGTCTGTGCGCGAAATCCTGCCGAAGATCGTTCCGACCAAAATCGGCAGCAAGGGACAAATCCTGGAATGGAATGAAGAGTTCGAGGAATCCGAGCCACATCACCGGCATTTATCGCATCTGTACGAGTTCCATCCGGGACGGGGAATCACGAACCGGACGCCGGAGCTTTACAGCGCGGTAAAAGAGAGCCTGACGGAGCGCGGCGACGAGACGACCGGCTGGAGCATGGCATGGAAAATGCTGATGTGGGCAAGACTGGAAGAGGGAACGCATATCGACGGGCTGATGAAGCTTTTGTTCCGGTTAAATGAGCCGCGCGATCCGAAGATGTCAGAGCGTGGCGGCGTGTATGCAAACCTGCTCTGTGCCCATCCGCCGTTCCAGATGGATGGAAACTTCGGCTATACGGCTGGCATTGCAGAGCTTTTAGTGCAGAGTCATGCGGATGAAATCGTGATCCTGCCTGCCCTGCCAGGACACTGGACAAAAGGCAGCGTCAAAGGACTTGGCGTGCGTGGAAATGTCTGCGTCGATATTACATGGGACGAGGAAAAGACAGAGTGCACGCTGATCAGCTCAACCGATCAGAAAAGAACAGTCCGGATCAAAGGAGGTATCCAAAAAGAAATCAGCCTGACAGCCGGCAAAGCAGTGTCTTTTGGTTGTAATCGCGCGGGCGAACAGGTAGAATAGAGGGGCAGCTAAAGGCAGAGCAACAGTAGAAAGGAGCGCTGTATGAAGCGAAATACAAGCCGTAAGGCGGAAGAAGCTTATCTGGCGGAAACTCTGAGGGTCGTGCGTGACAACGTGCGGGAATACGGACAGGAAGTTGCCAAGATGCAGGAGGATATCGATGAAATGCTGGAGCATTATCATGATAACGATACGGAAGTCCTGACGATCCTGAACAATACCGTAACCATGCACACCCATATGAAGCGGGCATTGGAGCGCAATGAAAAGGCGCTGAAAAAGCCCTATTTCGGGCGAATTGTTTTTCATGACGAGGCACTAAATAAAGAAGAATCCCTCTATATCGGGCGGGGCGGCATCGCAAAGGATACCACCCACCAAATGGTGACAGACTGGCGTGCACCGGTGGCCAATGCCTATTATGAAAACGGATTGGGAAAATGCAGCTACCCCGTACCGGATGGTCAGCATATGGAGATCGAGCTTTTGCTCAAACGGACGTATGAGATCGAGGATGCAAAGCTGATCGACTACTATGATTCGGAAGTCGTGGCAAACGACGAGCTTCTGACGCGGTATCTTGCAAAAAATAAAAAGGCAGTTCTGGGCGAGATCATCGCGACAATCCAGCAGGAGCAGAACGAAATTATCCGGAAATCGCCCTATCACAGTATGATCGTGCAGGGCGTAGCAGGCTCTGGCAAGACCACGGTGGCGATGCATCGGATTTCTTATATTTTGTACAATTATAAAGAACGGTTTCAGCCGGAGGATTTTTATATCGTCGGCAGCAACCGGATTTTGCTGGACTATATCACGGGTGTCCTGCCGGATCTGGATGTGTATGGCATCCGACAGATGACGATGGAGCAGCTGTTTGTACGCCTTTTATATGAGGACTGGGACGAAACCTACCGCATCTGCCCGGTGCGCGATGCCGGGAAAGACGGTGCGGTGCGAGGAACCCTTGCGTGGTTTGAAAAGCTGCAGAAGTTTTGCAGCAGAGTGGAGTGGAACACGATCCCGAGGACGACGGTGTTGTTTAACCGGAAGCAGTTTGTAGAGGGGCTTCGGGACGGTCGTGTCGGTGTGTTCGATGAGAGCGGCGGCAAAAATGACCCGAAGGATATGGTGGTTTTGATGACAGGTGAGGCGATCGAACGCTATATCCGTCAGAATCCCTCCGTGTCCGCGCAGAGCAAGGTGCTGATGCTGCAGGAGCGTTTGATGGGAAAAGTGGAGGATGAATTTTTAGGAAAGGGCATCAGCTATACCTTAGAAGAAAAAAAGGCAATCCGCCGCTCAATGCGTAAAAGGTTCGGCACAAGGCAATGGAAAAAATCCGTTTATGAGATGTATCATGATTTCCTGACAGAACAGAAACAGCAGGGCGTCTGCGTCGAAGAACCGCAGGAGGAGCTGGATGTGTACGACCTGGCGGCACTTGCCTATCTGTATCGCAGAATGCGGGAAACGGAGGTCATCAGCGAGGCACATCATATCGTTGTGGATGAAGCGCAGGATTTCGGTGTTATGGTCTATGCAGTTTTAAAAGAATGCGTCAGAAGCTGCACTTACACTGTCATGGGGGATGTATCCCAGAATATCCGTATGGATTACGGTATCAGCGACTGGGAAGGGGTGAAAAACATCCTGCTGACCGGAGAGCGGGATAACTTTTGCGTGCTGAGGAAAAGCTATCGAAATACCGTAGAAATCGCAAATTTTGCATCGGACATCCTGGCGCACGGAGAGTTCCCGGGGTATGGGGCAGAGCCGGTCATCCGGCATGGCGAAGCGGTTGGCATCCGACAGACAGCAGGAAGGGATCTGTACCGGGAAGCAGCAAAAATCTGCAAAGGATGGCAGACAGAGGGCTTTGACACGATCGCGGTGATCTGCCGGGATCAGAAGCAGGCGCAGGAGACGGCAGAGCTTCTGCAAAAAGAACTGCCGGTCATGCCCTGGGATCCGGAAAAAGCGTCGTTTGAAAAAGGAATCATGGTATTTCCGGTGGAATATACCAAGGGACTGGAATTCGATGCGGTTCTGCTGCTCAGCCCGGATCGGGAGTCCTATCCGATAGACGATGGACACGCGAAGCTTTTGTATGTCGCGGCGACAAGAGCACTGCACCGGCTGGAGGTTCTGCACACCGGCAACCTTACCGGGCTGATCGCAGACCCGATTCCGAAAAAGAACAAAAAGCGAGTATCCGGCGCGAAGAAAAAGATCGTCATCGTGCAGAATCCGTCCGGCGGACAGGAAGCACCGTTGCCATATGGAACGGGTGCGATGCAGGAAAGTGCGGACGCACGCCGCGCAGATGGAAAAACACAGGGCAGTGCCCGTCCGGCGGCAGCTGCACCCCGGCCGACGTCTGCTGGTGCCGGCTGGACGTCGCGCCAGAAGCCGGTTATTTCCGGTCAGCCGCAGAAAGCCCTCCATCCGCTGGCGTCGCTGTACGGGAGCAACAGCCAGACTGCACAGGGATCTGGCAGAGCTGTAGGCAATAGACAATCTGCACAGGGATCTGGCAGAACGGTGAACGGCACGGTACAGCCGCGTGTCACAGGCGATATGCATGCCCGCACAGCATCAGGTGTCCTTTCGTTCGGTGAACTTCCGGATACCGCGAAGCTGCGGGCGGCGGGACATGCGAAGATCGACCATTCGATTCGCTGGGTACAGCGTAAGGAGGACGGTCTGTATTTACAGAGTCGTTATGGAGTGACCCGTTTGAGCCCTGTCGGCAGCGGAATTCTGCGCGTCACTTTTTCACGGGGCGAGATGCCGCCGGTGCATCCTGCAATCGCCGTCACCCGGGTGGAGAAAAACTGGCAGATGCGCGAAAAACCGACGCTTGTGGAGATGCGAACGCCGGAAATGTATGTGGTTGCGGACAAAAAGACAGGTGCGCTGCGGTTTCTGGATAAGGACAGCGAAATCTTGCTGGAAGAAAGCGGACAGGATCGTTGCCTGATCGAAAATGCGCCAAACGGTGGGCGCAGCAGGCTGTTTTTTGACTGGAAAAAAGGAGAAGGGCTCTATGCAGCAGGTGCGCTCGGTAAAGGCGGAATCCATCTGGAAAAGACGGCGCGGTGCATCTCCCATGGAGTCGAAAACGAACTTCCATATCTGATTTCCGACCGAGGCTATGGCATTTTGTCGGCATCGTCCAAAGAAGTGATCTTCTGCAGCCTGCCCATATACGGAAACCAGATTTGTATGGAAGGTACGCAGCAGCCGGATTATTATATTATTGTAGGGAAAAAATTAGAGACGCTGTTGAAGGCCTGCGCATATCTGTGCGGAAAGCTGTGAAAAAAAGCGTGTCTGAGGAATGGAGAAGCTATGAACATACTGGATATTGTTGGACCTGTGATGGTAGGACCCTCCAGCTCTCACACGGCGGGGGCGGTGCGGATCGGTCAGACGGTGGGAAAGCTTTTGGGAGAACGGGTCGTGAATGCAAAAATCGGGCTGCACGGCTCTTTTCTGGCAACAGGGCGCGGACATGGAACAGACCGCGCGATTGTGGCGGGACTGTTGGGGCTGGCAGTGGACGACCCAAGGATTCCGGAAAGCTTCGCAGAAGCAAAAAAGGCAGGGCTTTCGTTTTCCTTTGAAGGAATCAGCCTTATGAATGCGCATCCGAATTCCGTTCGGCTGGAGGTGACCGGAGAAAGCGGGCGAAAGCTGGAAGCGATCGGTGCATCGATCGGCGGCGGACGGATCAGAATCTGCGAGATCGATGGACTGACTGCAAATTTTTCCGGGGAAGCTCCGACACTGGTTGTATACAACCAGGACAAGCCGGGCTGTATCGTAAAAGTAACGTCGCGTCTGGGTGAAGCAGGGATCAATATCGCGACGATGCAGGTGTACCGGGACGAACGCGGCGGACATGCCGTTATGGTAATCGAAGTGGATCAGGAAGTGCCGCGGGAGCGGATTGCAGCACTGGAGCAGGAAGAGGGCATTGAAAAAGTAATCTACCTGTGTCTGGAAGAATAGGAGGCAGCAAAGATATGTATCGTTCATTGGAAGAGATCTGCAAGGAAGCTGCAGCGACAGGCTGCAGTTTCTGGGAGCTGATCCAAAAAGATGACTGCCGGGAGCGGCAGATTGCACAGGAGGAATCCTTTGTACAGCTGCAGCGCATGTACCAGGCGATGAAAGAGGCGGATCAGGACTACGACGGAACCCTGCATTCCCGCAGCGGACTGGTGGGCACGGACGGCGGCAAGCTGGAGCACTATGTGGAGCAGGAAGAGCCGATCTGCGGCGATTTTCTTGGGCGCGTGATGGAAAAGGCGGTCAAAATGGGAGAGTCCAACGCCTGTATGAAACGGATTGTCGCAGCACCTACGGCGGGGGCGTGCGGTGTTGTGCCGGCAGTTTTTCTGAGCATGCAGGAAAAATATCATTATACGGATGAAGAAATGACAAAAGCGCTGTATGTGGCGTCCGGCATTGGCGGGGTGATCGCATCCCGGGCGTTTATTGCGGGCGCGCAGGGCGGTTGTCAGGCGGAAATCGGCTCAGCATCAGCAATGGCAGCAGGAGGTGCGGTGCATTTGCGGGGCGGCTCTGTAGAGGCAGTTGCGCACGCTGCAGCGATGGCATTGAAAAATCTGCTGGGTCTGGTATGCGATCCGGTAGCAGGGTTGGTAGAAGTACCCTGCGTAAAACGAAACGTATCCGGCGCGGTTGTCGCCCTTTCGGCGGCAGACATGGCGCTTGCCGGAGTGCGCAGCAGAATTCCTCCTGATGAGGTGATTGACGCGATGCGGGAGGTCGGAATTTCGATGCCGGCATGTCTTCGGGAAACCGGAGAGGGCGGTCTTGCCGCGACGCCGGAGGGAATTAAAATGCGGGATCGCATCATGGACTGAGTATGCGCTGAAAAAACGTCTGTGTATCTGAAAATGCACACTTTCCGGAGGCAAGATTTGTTGTAAACTATGGCTGTTTATGATACACTTTTTCTATCTTAACGAACGTGAAAATGACAGGAGAGAAAGCAGGAATGAAACAGAACAAAGAAGATTTTCTGACGGGTGTAGGAGCAGTAGATGCAGAGCATGTGGTTCTGCTGGATCTGACAGACCAGGTGGGGGCGCTTTTGGCAGATGAAAACATGCTGTTTAAATGTGCGGATATTCGACAGCTTTTAAAGCGGCTGGAGGATTACACGACGATGCACTTTACACATGAAGAGCAGCTGATGGAAAAGATGGGCTATGGCGGAATCGAAGAACAGAAGAAACAGCATCGGATGTTCGTGCAGAAGCTGGAAGAGTTTACCGATCGGGTATCGAAGCTTTCGCTCGGTACGCAGGACGCCATGATTCAGGATCTGTTTGAGTATCTGCAGCAGTGGCTGCAGGATCATATCAAAGTTGAGGATATGAAATATGCCAGATTTGCAATGGAAAAAACTAAAGGAGATTGTTGATCAGAGCGATAACATCGTTTTCTTTGGCGGTGCGGGCGTGTCCACGGAAAGCGGAATCCCTGATTTTCGCAGTACGGACGGTCTGTACCATCAGGAATACCGTTATCCGCCCGAGACGATTTTGAGCCATACCTTTTTTCGGCAGAATCCGGAAGAATTTTACCGGTTTTACCGTGCCAAGATGCTGGCGCCGCACGCAAAACCAAACGCTGCGCATAAAAAGCTTGCCCAGTGGGAAAAGGAAGGCAAACTAAAAGCGGTCATCACGCAGAATATCGATGGATTGCATCAGGCTGCCGGCAGCAAAACCGTGTTGGAGCTGCACGGAAGTACGCTCCGCAATTATTGCATGAAGTGCGGGCGGTTTTACGATCAGAATGAAATTCTGGAAAGCACAGGGGTTCCGCACTGCGAATGCGGTGGCGTGATCAAACCGGATGTCGTACTCTATGAAGAAAGCCTGAATCAGAAAGTGCTGAAAGAAGCGGTTTCTTTTATCAGCCATGCGGATGTACTGATTGTCGGAGGAACCTCGTTAGTCGTTTATCCGGCGGCGGGGCTGATTGATTATTACCGTAGCGATAAACTGGTTTTGATTAACCGGACGCCTACGGCGCGGGATTCGGCAGCGGATCTGGTCGTTACAGGCAGCATAGGGGAGATTTTTGATTCCCTGTAAAACGGAATCTTATAAGGAGATTTTCATGGATATTCAGGTCGGAGATGTGGTGACGCTGAAAAAACAGCATCCCTGCGGCAGCCGGGAATGGGAAGTCCTGCGGATCGGAGCGGATTTTCGGCTCAAATGTGCAGGCTGCGGTCACCAGATTATGATCGCACGCAGACTGGTTGAAAAAAATCTGCGTGATATTAAAAGAAAAGCTTGAAAACAATATGATTTCATGGTATTATAGATACCCGTGATATATATTCCTTGCTCCTTTTATTGGAAAGGGGCCAGAGACCAAAAGGAGGTAATTAGCATGAACAAGTACGAATTAGCTGTGGTTGTCAGTGCGAAAATCGAAGATGAAGAAAGAGCTGCGGTTGTTGACAAGTGCAAGGCGCTGATCGAAAGATTTGGCGGCACCATCACCAACGTTGATGACTGGGGCAAGAAGAGACTCGCTTACGAGATCCAGAAGATGAAAGAAGGCTTCTATTACTTCATCCAGTTCGAGGCTGAATCTTCTGCACCTGCAGAGATCGAAAGCCGTATTCGCATCATGGACAACGTACTGAGATACTTAGTTGTCAAGAATGAGACGAAGTAAGAAAGAGAGTCAATATGAATAAAGTTATTCTTATGGGCCGTCTTACCAGGGATCCCGAGGTTCGGTATTCCCAGGGAGACAACGCTATGGCGATCGCCAGATATACACTGGCTGTGGATCGGAGATTTAACCGCAATAATAACGATGAGAATTCCGCAGACTTTATCGGATGCGTTGCATTCGGCAAGAGCGCAGAGTTCGCAGAGCGGTATCTCCATAAGGGAACCAAAATTGTGGCGACCGGCAGAATCCAGACTGGCAGCTATGTCAATAAGGATGGCGTCAAAGTGTATACGACTGATGTTGTTGTGGAAGATCAGGAGTTTGCAGAGAGCAAGAACAGTGCAGCCGGTAACGATGGGGGTTACAATGGCGGCGGTTATAACAGTGCACCTGCAAGACCCCAGCCTGCTGCAGCGACAGACGGCTTCATGAACATTCCGGATGGAATCGACGAGGAGCTGCCGTTCAACTAAGCAAAATTTTTGTGAAACAAAAATTTTGCGCTACATCTCGGACACGAAGTGTTTGAGATGTTTCCCGTTTTAATTTTTCGCTCGCGGAAAATTGCGCTGCTTCTCGAATGCGAAGCATTTGAGAAGTTTCTATATTCAAACAGGAGGTAAACCATCATGGCATTCAATAAATCTGAAAGACCTGACGCTCCCGCACGGAGAAGAGGCGGCATGCGCAGAAGAAAGAAAGTTTGCGTATTCTGTGGTAAGGACAATGTGATCGATTACAAGGATACCAATAAGTTAAAGAGATACGTTTCCGAGAGAGGTAAGATTCTTCCCAGAAGAATTACCGGCAACTGCGCAAAGCATCAGAGAGCTCTGACTGTTGCAATCAAGAGAGCACGTCATCTGGCACTTATGCCTTACGTTGCTGAATAAATCATCAGACATTTGGGACTGCCGTTTTTGTGAAATTCACAAGCGGCAGTCTTTTTAAGTTAACAGTTCACCCGTACCGTTTGGGGGCAGATTTCATGCTCGCATGAAAATCTGCCTACAAAAAGGTACGAATGGCGCGAGTGAACTGTACAACTGTACCTTTTTGTCGTACCCTGCGCGCAGATGCCAGTTATTTTTATGGAATTTTCCAAAAAGAAATGGTATACTGAATGCATGCTTCCAAAACGGGGCATTTTTACTGCAATCATACACAGAAATGATAAAGGTGCCTGTCTTTCTGACAGGGCATAGGTGTGTTTATGAGAACAAAAAAGAGAATTAGGCTGAAAGGCAGGCTGCGTATCTATATGCAGACCTCCCTTTATATGGGGATTTTACTCCTGATCGTGGATATCGGAACGTATTTTCTGGATGTCCGTGCAGGCTTTCTGCTGACCTGCTTTCTGCTGTTTTATTTTGGAATGATCATTTTGCTGATGTTCTATAACAGACCGATCATTTTGAACGAGCTGATCAGCTTTGCAACGCAGTACGGGCAGGTACAGAAGACGCTGCTTCGGGATATGGCGATTCCCTATGCGCTTTTGGATGAAACCGGACGGGTCATCTGGTGCAACGATGCCTTCCGTGCTGCAATCCACAGCGAAAAGGGCTTTCATAAGTCGATTACCTATGTATTTCCGGCAATCACGCGGGAACGGCTGCCGCAGGGCGAGCAGGAGGCGGAAATCGAGATCTCCTTTGAAGAGAGCGATTATATCGCGCATATTACGCGGGTATCGCTGCGGGGGATGATATCGGAAGACAGCGACGTTTTAGATGACGAGGATTATGACAGCTGCCTGTATGCGATGTACCTGTATGATGAGACGGCATTAAAGCTTGCGCTTCGGGAAAACGACGCACAGTCGCTGGCAGTCGGTCTGATTTACCTGGATAACTACGAAGAGGCACTTGCGAGTGTGGAAGAAGTACGGCGATCCCTGTTAAAGGCGCTGATTGACCGAAAAGTAAACAAATATATTTCCAGCTTCGACGGAATTTGCCAGAATATCGAAAAGGATAAATATCTGGTTATTTTGAAGAAAAAATCCGTAATGCAGATGCAGGAGCAGCGCTTTGAACTGCTTGAGGATGTAAAGACGGTCAACATTGGCAATGAGATGGCGGTGACACTGAGCATTGGTATTGGTCTGGACGGTCTGGTTTATGCACAGAATTACGAATTTGCCCGCACGGCGATCGACTTTGCACTGGGACGCGGCGGTGACCAGGCGGTAGTCAAGATGCCCGACAAGATCAATTATTACGGCGGCAAGAGCCAGCAGGTAGAAAAAAATACACGTGTCAAGGCCCGGGTCAAAGCCCATGCATTGCGTGAAATCATCACGAGCAAGGACAATGTCCTGATTATGGGGCATAAGATCGGCGACGTGGACAGCTTCGGTGCGGCAGTGGGAATTTATCGGATCGCGCGGACACTGGAGCGGCGTGCACAGATCGTGTTGAACGATGTGACGACTTCGCTTCGCCCGATGGTCGATCTGTTTTTGAACAATCCGGAATATGAAAACGACATGCTGCTGACGAGCGCTCAGGCGTTGGAATGTGCGGGGCCCAATACCGTTCTGGTGGTTGTGGATGTCAACCGTCCGTCACTGACGGAATGCCCGGAACTCTTAAAAATCTGTAAATCCATCGTCGTTCTGGATCATCACAGAGCCGGAACGGAGACGATTGAAAACGCGACCCTTTCCTATGTGGAAACCTATGCGTCGTCCGCCTGCGAAATGGTATCGGAAATCCTGCAGTATACGAGCGATGGAATCCGGATCAAGAGCGAAGAAGCGGACAGCATGTATGCCGGCATGGTGGTAGACACGCAGAACTTTATGACAAAAACCGGCGTGCGTACGTTTGAAGCAGCTGCATTTTTGCGCAGAAACGGCGCGGACGTAACCCGTGTCCGCAAGCTTTTCCGGGAAAATGCGGCAGAATATAAGGCAAAGGCAGACGCTGTCAGCCAGGCGGAAATTTACCGCAATGCCTATGCAATTTCGATCTGTCATTCCGAGGGAATTGCGAGCCCGACTGTTGTGGGCGCGCAGGCTGCAAACGAGCTTCTGGATATCAGGGGCGTCAAGGCAAGCTTTGTCCTGACGGAATATCAGAATAAACTGTTTTTCTCAGCACGCTCCATCGACGAAGTCAACGTACAGGTCATCATGGAGCGGATGGGCGGCGGCGGACATTTGAACATCGCAGGCTGTCAGCTGGAAAATACGTCCGTGGAGGAAGGCATTATTGTACTGAAGCGGACGCTGGATAAAATGATTGAGGAAGGTGAAATATCATGAAAGTAATTTTACTGGAAGATGTCAAAGCACTTGGCAAAAAGGGACAGGTTGTAGAGGTATCCGACGGATACGCAAAGAACTTTATTCTGAAAAAAAAGCTCGGTCTGGAAGCGACCGGCGCTAACATGAACGATTTGAAACTCCAGAAAGCGAGAGACGAAAAGGTTGCGCAGCAGCAGCTCGACGCTGCAAAAGAGCAGGCGGCTTTGCTGGAAGAAAAATCCGTAACCCTGTCGATCAAGGCTGGCGAGGGCGGAAAGGCATTCGGCTCCGTATCCAGCAAGGAAATCGCAGCTGCCTACAAGGAGCAGTGCAATATGGAAATTGATAAAAAGAAAATTCAGCTTCCGGAGTCGATCAAGACCTTCGGCATGCATGAAGTGCCCGTAAAATTGCATCCGCAGGTAACCGGAAAGCTTCATGTGAAAGTAGTGGAAGCGTAAAGATTGAAAAATAAAATTTTTCAATTGCGGGATTTGTGTCTGCGCGCACTTGACACAAACTTGACATGCGTAAAAAGCGTGCGCAGAAATGAGCGGAAAACATGGCAGCAGCAGATGAGGCGATTTTAAAAAGGGTACTCCCCCACAGCATTGAGGCGGAGCAGTCTGTCATCGGTTCGATGATTATGGACCGGGAAGCGATTGTGGTTGCGTCCGAAATTATTACGGGAGAGGATTTTTATAACCGGCAGTATGGCGTGCTGTTTGAAACGATGGTGGAGCTAAACGACAGTGGCAGACCGGTGGATCTGGTCACGCTGCAGGACAAGCTCCGGGAAAAAGATGTGCCGCCTGAAATTTCAAGTCTGGAGTTTATCCGCGACCTGATTACGGCGGTGCCGACTTCTGCCAATGTAAAATATTATGCCGGGATCGTTGCGGAAAAATCCACACTGCGCAAGCTGATTCGACTGAATGAGGAAATCGCGAACACCTGCTATGCAGGCAAGGAGGGTCTGGAAGAAATCCTTGAGACGACGGAGAAAAAGGTCTTTGATCTGGTTCAGCGCCGAAACACGGGTGATTTTGTCCCGATCCGTCAGGTCGTTATGAACGCGATGGATCGAATCGAAAAGGCTTCCCGCAATAAAGGAAACGTAACGGGAATCCCGACAGGTTTTATTGACCTGGACTATAAGACAGCGGGACTGCAGCCCTCCGACCTGATTCTGATTGCGGCGCGTCCTTCCATGGGCAAAACCGCGTTTGTCCTGAATATCGCACAGAATGTGGCGTTCAAGCAGGGAATGACGGTAGCAATGTTCAGCCTGGAAATGAGTAAGGAACAGTTCGTGAACCGACTGTTCTCCCTCGAATCCAAGGTGGACTCCCAGCATCTGCGTACCGGTAACCTGACCGATGCAGAATGGGAGAGCCTGATCGAAAGTGCCGGCGTGATCGGAAAATCCAATCTGATCATTGATGACACGCCGGGCATCACGATTGCAGAGTTACGTTCCAAATGCCGGAAATATAAGCTGGAATATGATTTGAAGCTGATCATCATCGACTATTTACAGCTGATGAGCGGCAGCGGCGGACGGTCTTCGGATTCCCGACAGCAGGAGATTTCCGATATTTCCCGTTCCTTAAAGGCGCTTGCGAGAGAACTGCAGGTTCCGGTTATCGCCCTTTCCCAGCTGTCCCGTGCGGTAGAGCAGCGTCCGGAGCACAGACCGATGCTGTCCGACCTGCGTGAATCGGGAGCCATCGAGCAGGATGCCGACGTCGTAATGTTTTTGTACCGCGACGATTATTACAATCCGGACACGGAGAAAAAAGGCATCGCAGAAGTCATTATCGCAAAACAGAGAAACGGCCCGATCGGTACGATAGAGCTGGTATGGCTGCCGGATTATACAAAATTTGCCAATTTACAAAAGTAAACAGACGTGCGCACACTGCTTAAGCAGTGCGGCGGTACGTTTTAAAATCAGAACGACGAAAGAGAACAGAAAGCGGAAAAAATTTTATCCGCGTCTGTTCTTTTTTTATCGTATAGGAAACTTCATTTCTATACGATAAAAACGCTCCGCGAGGACGCATAAGCGGCGAAATGGTAGAATGTCGCTTACGCGACCCGCCGCAGGCGGAGAATCCTGTAGAGTAGGATTCGTTTTTATTTCATAGGAAAATGCGTCCTATGAAATAAAAACGCGCTACGGGGATGCGCACTCGGCGCAGGGGTAGATGGTTGCCGAAGCAACCGCGCCTCGGCGCGAGAATGTGCCAAGGCACATTCTTTTTCACAGTTGTTTGTCAAGCAGGGAATGGAGGTTAAGATGACGGCAGAGGGAATGTATACAATTAAAGAAGCGGCAAAAAAGGTTCATGTCGAGGCGCATGCGCTGCGCTACTGGGAGGAAGAGCTGGGGCTTTCAATCAGCAGGAATGATCAGGGCTACCGACAGTACAGCGAGGAGGATATGGAGCTGCTTGAACGGATTCGCCAGTGGAAGGAGAAGGGAATGCAGCTCAAAGCGATCCGCCTGATGCTGTCGGAAAATGGCAGACTTTCCGTTCCGCAGGAAATCGTGCGGGAGGCGCAGTCGATGCTGGAGAAGGGGGACGCAGGCGCTGCAGCAGCGCAGCAGGAACACGCACAGTGTGCGTTTACATCAGACAATTCGGATACGCTTCATTCGCAGCATGCGCTCCCAACGGGCGGTGCCGATACGGTGGAGAACATCCTTCTGGATGAACGCAGCAGCAAGGCTGCAAAACTTCAGTATCTTCTGGAAAATCTCGTTTCCCGCGCAGTACAGGAGAGCAATGAGATGGTGTTAAAAGAGCTGGATTACCGGTTTCGGCAGATGGAAGAAAATGCGCAGGAGCGGGAACAGAAGCGGATGGAGCGGGAAGAGGAGCATTATCGGAAGCTGGACGAGCTGCTTTGCCAGAAAGGAAGAAGAAAGGGCAGACGGAGACGGTAGAAGGACGGGAAAGATTTGTGTCTGCGCACACTTGACACAAACCCGGTATGCGCAAAAAGCGTGCGCGAAAATGGGAAGACGCAAAAAAAATAAGCGGAAGCCGATGAAAATCAACCTCCGCTTATTTTACATGTTCGATTCGTGTGGCTTAGACTCAGCCCTCAGAGATAGCGCCAACAGGACACTGACCTGCGCAGGAACCGCAGTCAACGCATTTAGCAGCGTCGATTTCGAACTTGCCTTCTCCCATAGAGATAGCGCCAACAGGACACTGGCCTTCACAAGAACCACATGAGATACAGGAATCACCAATTACGTATGCCATGATATAAATCCTCCTTTGAAATTTCTTTTTCTTATTTTAGCTCAAAAAGACAAAATAGACAAGTACCAAATGGGGTACAAAACGGAAATTTAAAAACCCGCAAACCCGCATAAATACTGGGAAAACAGTAAGTTGAAACGAACTCAAGTAAGAGATGAACAACTACTTCCGGGACGGGAAAAAACAGGGGCAGAACGGAAGAAAAATGGACCGACCGGTTGCCAGATGAATGGGAATGTATTATACTGGTAAAGCTGATAAAGCGGCAGAAAACTGCCGACGGAAGAAAAAAGGAGGTTTGCCGGATGAGTAAATTCAATAAGGATATGACAATTGGTGAAGTACTGCGCATCGATATGAATGCCGCATCTGTCCTGATGGAAATCGGTATGCACTGCCTTGGCTGTCCTGCTTCTCAGGGTGAGACACTGGAAGAGGCTGCTATGGTGCATGGGATTCCGATCGAGAATCTGATGGAAATGCTGGATGAGCTGTAAAGCATTCAAAAATGCAGCTATTTTAAACAATAATATGTTTTTTCAGAGGGACTGACGCAGGACTTGTGCACAGTTCCTCCTGTTGTTTTTTGGCAATGTGCAAGGAAGAAAAAAGAAAATGTATAAAACAATGTACATTGCGCAAAACTGTTGACACTTTTCGCGTTGGGAAGTAGAATTGGTACATAAAGAACAGCATGGGAATCATAAAAGAGGGATTCCTTGTTGATATTATTTATCATTTTTTTCATGTTACCAAAAGGAGGTAAATTTTCATGGCAGAAGCATGGAGAGGCTTTAAAAAAGATGGCCACTGGGATGTAGACGTCAACGTACGTAACTTTATCCAGACCAACTACACTCCCTATGATGGAGATGAGAGCTTCCTGGAAGGTCCTACCGAAGCTACAGATAAGCTTTGGGGCAGACTGCAGGAGCTGCAGAAGGAAGAGCGTGAGCACAACGGCGTTCTGGATTGCGAAACTGAGGTTGTATCCGGTCTGACCGCTTATGGCCCTGGCTATATCGATGAGTCTATGAAAGATCTGGAGCAGATCGTTGGTCTGCAGACAGACAAGCCTTTAAAGAGAGCATTCATGCCTTATGGCGGTATCAAAATGGCTCAGCAGGCTGCAAGCACATACGGCTTTGAAGTAAACCCGAAATATGACAAGATCTTCAATGAGTATCATAAGACTCATAACCAGGCTGTATTTGATGCTTATACAGATGAGATGAAGGTTGCTCGTCATACCCATATCGTTACAGGTCTGCCGGATACTTACGGCCGTGGCCGTATCGTAGGCGACTACAGAAGAGTTGCTCTGTACGGTATCGATTTCCTGATCCAGAAGAAACAGGAAGATAAGAAGAACTGCGGCGTAGGCGTTATGGATGAAGAGACCATTCGTCTGAGAGAAGAGATCGCTGAACAGATCAAAGCTCTGCAGGGCATGAAGAAGATGGCAGCTGTTTACGGCTACGATATCTCCGGCCCGGCTACAACCGCTAAGGAAGCTGTACAGTGGTTATACTTCGGTTACCTTGCAGCAATCAAGACCCAGAACGGTGCAGCTATGTCCGTTGGACGTATCTCCACATTCCTGGATATCTATATTGAAAGAGACTTAAAGGAAGGCACCCTGACCGAGAAAGAAGCTCAGGAGCTGATCGACCATATGACCATGAAGTTCCGTATGGTTAAATTCGCTCGTATTCCTTCTTACAACCAGCTGTTCTCCGGTGACCCTGTATGGGCTACTCTGGAAGTTGGCGGTATCGGCATGGATGGCCGTCACATGGTTACAAAGAACGACTATCGTTTCCTTCATACTCTGGAGAACATGGGACCCAGCCCGGAGCCGAACCTGACAGTTCTGTACTCCAGCGCGCTTCCTGAAAACTTCAAGAAGTATGCAGCTAAGATTTCCGTTAACACATCTTCCATCCAGTATGAGAACGATGATGTTATGAAGCCTATCTGGGGCGATGACTACAGCATCTGCTGCTGCGTATCCGCTACTCAGACCGGTAAGGAAATCCAGTTCTTCGGCGCTCGTGCAAACCTGGCTAAGTGCTTACTGTACGCGATCAACGGTGGTAAGGATGAGAAGCATCTGGACAAGAACGGCAAACATATGCAGTGTGGTCCGGAAATCGCTCCTATTACTTCCGAGTACCTTGATTTCGATGAAGTTATGCATAAATATGATATCATGCTTGACTGGTGTGCATCTCTGTATGTAAACATCCTGAACCTGATTCATTACATGCATGACAAATATTACTATGAAGCAGCTGAGATGGCTCTGATCGATACCGATGTAAGAAGAACATTCGCTACCGGTATTGCAGGTCTGTCCCATGTAGCTGACTCTCTGTCCGCTATCAAATATGCAAAGGTTAAAGTTATCCGTGACGAGCAGGGCTGTGCTGTTGACTTCCAGACCGAAGGCGACTTCCCGAAATACGGTAACGATGATCCGAGAGCAGACGAATTTGCTGTATGGCTTCTGAAGACCTTCATGGAGAAGATCAAGAAGAACAAGACCTACAGAAACTCCGAGCCTACAACTTCCGTACTTACCATTACTTCTAACGTAGTATATGGTAAGGCTACCGGCGCTCTTCCGGATGGCAGACCGGCATACACACCTTTCGCTCCTGGTGCTTCACCGTCTTACGGTGCAGAGAAGAGCGGCCTGCTGGCTTCCCTGAACTCTGTTGCTAAGCTGCCTTACGAGTACGCTCTGGATGGTATCTCCAATACTCAGACCATGGCTCCCAGCGCTCTGGGTCACGACCTGGATGAGCAGAAGACCACTCTGGTAAGAGTTATGGACGGTTACTTCGATCGTGGTGCTCATCATCTGAACGTAAACGTATTCGGTACAGAGAAGCTGTTAGACGCACAGGCTCATCCTGAGAAGCCTGAGTACGCTAACTTCACCATCCGTGTATCTGGTTACGCTGTTAAGTTCATCAGCCTGACCAAGGAACAGCAGGATGACGTTATCGCAAGAACCTGCCATAAGTCTCTGTAATTTAACTACAGTTTTTAACAGGTGTATTTTAAAGGAGTCGGGCAGCTTGCCCGGCTCCTTTTCTCGACCAGGGATCTGGTCGAGAAAAGCCCTCCGTGTTCGACCAGATTCCTGGTCGAGCATAAAACATCCGTTATGTGGAATAATGGATAGTAAAATACAGCAAAAGGAATACCTCGTGCTGCCCGCAGGGGATGACTGCAGCGATGTCTGACGCATATCCGCAGTGAATGCCTGCAAGGCAGGGAAAGGACGATATGATTAAAGGCAGAATTCACTCGTTGGAGTCTTTTGGGGCAGTAGATGGTCCCGGAATCCGTTATCTGATTTTCTTAAAGGGATGTAATATGCGCTGCCAGTATTGCCACAACGTAGATACCTGGAATCCGGAGACGGATAACCTGATGACGGCAGATGAACTGTTGGACAAGGCAGAACGTTTCCGCAGCTACTGGGGCAAAGAAGGCGGCATTACCGTCAGCGGCGGTGAGGCGCTTTTGCAGATTGATTTTCTGATTGATCTGTTCCGAAAAGCGCATGAGCGCGACATCAATACGACGCTGGATACTTCCGCACAGCCGTTTACAAGAGAAGAGCCGTTTTTCTCCAAATTTAACGAGCTGTTGAAGTACACCGATCTGGTTATGCTGGACATCAAGCATATCGATGATGAAGAACACAAAAAACTGACCGGTCATACGAATAAAAATATTCTGGATTGTGCAAGATATCTTTCCGATCAGGGTATCAAGATGTGGATCCGTCACGTACTGGTTCCCGGCATCACGGATAAAGATGAGTATCTGATTCGTACAAGAGAGTTTATTGATACGTTGAAAACGGTTACCAAGGTTGAGGTGCTTCCGTACCATACACTTGGCGCATACAAATGGAAAGAGCTTGGAATTCCCTATAAGCTGGAGGGGGTAGAACCTCCGACAGAGGACAGAATTCAGAATGCGAAGAAGATTCTGGAATTTAAAAAATAAAAAAGAGGCGGTGCGCAGATGATAAAATGAAAGCGCGCTGTAAAAAAGCTCCGGCAGGAAGTCCTGCCGGAGCTTTTTGTAACCTTTAAATTGCGGCGAGCGTCTGCAGTGCGTTGTTTTCCGTCACAAGTTCATAGTGTTCTTTAAAATATGCCTCGCTACCGGCAGCGGAGCGCTCGAGACGACCGTATTCGGAAGCAATATTACAGATCCGGTTGAAATCCTTTACGGAAGTCTGATCCATTTTGAGGATCAGCAGATAAGAGTCGTTTTTACGGTTTCTGTAAAGGGTATTGTGACCGGTGTAAAAATCGTTCACCACATGGGAAAGGCGAAGCAGCGTGTGCATGGAAGGGAAGGAGAAAATCCGTGCCTCCTGGGGCTGTTTTACCTCTGCTGTAGCTGTGGTTTTGTCTTCTTTGGAAGCAGGGGCTGTCGGAGTGCCTGCAGCCTGTGCATGACGGCTTTCCTGGATCTGACGGAACAAGTCGAAAATACTGTCGGTGTTGTCAGAGCTGCTATCGGAAAAATCGTCGGGATCAATCTCGTCGTCATCCTCCATTGCGGGAGCAAATTTGGAAAAGCGCGTGTCGAGCTCCTCCGGATCTTCCACTTTGGTGATTACTAAAACGATGCAGTCGGCATTGAGCGGGATCGCTTCTATCATAAGAGGAATGTCATCCGCTTCAAATCCGAATTTGGCGGAGGCCTGCTGCATCATGTCGCGGAACAGGCTTTTGGCTTTCTCAGTGCCGTATGCCAGCTCGCTGATTTTGAGCTCCCGGTCAGCCAGATCGGCTTTGGTCAGGGTACAGCGGATCTGATGGTCATTCACTTTTTCTATTTTCATATAATCACATCCTTACTTTATAAAATACTTACGGAATCCTGCCGGTGTGACGCACAGAAACGAAAAATTTGCGTTCCTGTGAGAGTTATCATATACACAAGAAAGTGCAAAAGTCAAGCGCATGGGGAAACAGTTTCTTGTTTTTTTAGAAATTGCTTGATTGTAGAGTCGGAATCCGTTATAATACAAGCCAGAGATGGTTCCGGACAGTCCGTGTCGGAGCGGAGGTTTGCAGGATACCGATTTTATACCAATCATCAGGAACAGCCATGCTGATATGGCTGCATTCTTATGAGAGAACATCAGCGGCAAAGTTGTTCTCATCATTCTTTATAGTATGTAGCAGTCTCGTAGAGTTATGTGACTCTATCGGAAATTCAAAAATTCAAAATTTACCAATTATCATAACGATGAAGTATTTTTTAACATTTTTACGACTATTTATTTGGTGCTTGTATAGGTGTCAGGACACAGTCTATCCATCTCGTTATCGTTTTCGCTTTTGTGTCAGATCTGAACAGGAATATATATCACGCGGCTCCTTTTTGGGACAAAAGCGCATTGGCAAAGGAGAACTGCCATGGGAAGATTAAAAACGGATACCTGGGAACGGATGCTGGAGCAGATGGAACAGGAAGGCGTCGGATTTTATCTGAATGGGAAAAAAACTGCGCCGAGGGAAATTATCCGAACCTGCTGCATGCGGGAAAAGGCGGTATACATGCCGGATTTTGTCATGGATGAGGAAGGAAAGCTCTGCGAAGTCCGGTACGATGAAGTGACAAAATGGTAAACAGATAGGAATGTCATGAATGGTTGGAGGTACTGATATCGGTTTGGAAAAGCGTAGAAAAAGGAACCCCATTTCCATAGATGCTGCAGAAAGCCGATATTGGAGAAGCTGCGGTTTACAGGCGGTCTGTGGATCGCAGCCGGACCTTCAACGGATCGGGAATACTGTTCGGAATGCCGGACAGTATTCTGCGGTTCGTTCGAAACAGAGAGTGTACAAAAAGAGATGAACGTTTTGTCGGTTGTCGTATTTTCAGGCGGTCCGGACAGGAACAGATTGCGGCAGATCCCCTGAAAATCCGACAAATTTGTAATGACGCTGTCTGGAAGGTGTGTTACACTATAACGTGTGTGAGTGAAAAAGAGAAAACACAGGAGATACAGACAAATGAAAAGGAAAGTAATACCGGTGTTAATCGGACTGTTGCTGATTGTTCTGATTCTGGCAGGCGCTGCGGGCGTTTTTTTGTTCCAGAGATATTCCGGTTCGAAGGAAGAAGCGGATTTAAACGCATATTTCGGGCTGAACGGTTCACAGGAGGTCGCGATTGTCTGGAATCAGGAGCTGACAGAGGAAAAGGGACTGCTGCAGGATGAGCGCTGCTATCTGAAGCTGGATACGGTTCATGAGATGCTTAATGAGCGGTTTTATGTGGATCATAATGAAAAGCTGCTTTTGTATACCCTCCCGGAGGAAACGGTACAGATTGGAATCGGGGAGCAGACTGCAGACGGATATACAGCGGCTGTGGAGCAGAACGGGGATGTCTGGCTTGCGCTGGATTATGTAAAGCAGTATTCGGATTTTAATTATGCATTGTATACAGAGCCCAACCGGGTTGTTTTGACGACCAATTGGGATACGCTTCAGAGCGCAGAGCTGAAGAAGAACACAGCACTTCGCGTCAGGGGCGGCGTCAAGAGCGAGGTTCTGCAGAATCTGGAAAAAGGGACGAAGGTCACTGTTTTGGAGGAGATGGAAAACTGGGATCAGGTGCAGACGCAGGATGGCTATATCGGCTATGTCCAGAAAAAGCACTTGACAGATCCGGCAGAGGAAACTCCGGTGAAGGACACCGGATATGTGGAGCCGGATTATACCGGCAATCTGCGGGACCATAAAATCGATCTGGCGTGGCATCAGGTGACCGTAGAGTCGGCAAATTCCACGTTTCCGGGCGTTATGAGCGGTGTGACAGGCGTTAATGTAATTTCTCCGACCTGGTATTCTCTTTACGATAATACGGGCGTTGTGGATGGGATTGCCAGCCCCTCCTATGTGCAGCAGGCACACGCCCTCGGTCTGGAGGTGTGGGCGCTGATTGATGATTTTACGCATCGTGAGGATAACGGCGTTGACCCGCAGGAAATTCTATCTTATACGAGTAAGCGGACTGCGATTATCGAGGTTCTGATGAGTGAGGCAGATCGCTGCGACTTTGATGGAATCAATGTGGATTTTGAAAAGGTGACCGAGGACGGAAGCCAGGATTATATCCAGTTTATCCGGGAGCTGTCCGTAGCGTGCAGACAGAAGGGGCTTGTGCTTTCCGTCGATAACTATGTGCCCCACAACTATAACGCACATTATAAATGGGCGGAGCAGGGCGTGATGGCAGACTATGTGATTATCATGGGCTATGACGAGCACTGGGGCGGTTCTGAGGTCGCCGGTTCCGTAGCTTCCCTTGGCTATGTGACCGAAGGAATTGAGCGGATGACGCAGGAGGTTCCTTCGGAGAAAGTCATCAACGCAGTTCCGCTGTATACAAGAATCTGGACGACTGCAGAGGACGGTGCGGTGACGAGCCGTGCAGTCGGGATTCAGACTGCTTATGATTACATGAACAAAAATCAGGCGGCTGCGACCTGGGACAACAGCGTTGGACAGAACTATGTAGAGTTTGAGACGAGCGACGGAACCGTGCAGATCTGGCTGGAGGACGAGCAGTCCCTGGAAGCCAAAGTCAACGTGATGAAGGAGCACAACCTGGGCGGCATTGCAGCATGGAAGCTGGGCTTTGATGATGGACGCAAAAATATCTGGGGCGTCATCAGTGGATTTGCGGCAGAGTAAACCGGAAAATAGAATAAGGAATACGGCGGGGGATGCCACGCACCGAAGTGTTATGCACTGAGGTGCTATGCAGACTGACGGGGCCCTTGCGCGGTAAACAGACATAGAGAAGCGGAAGATGCCATACAATAGAAAAAAGCGGGTGAGGCTTTTTCAGGTATGGGACGAAAAGAAATGCAGAGTCTTTTTTCTCTGATAACGGCGGCAGTATTTTTTACTGCCGCTTTTTTTACAGGCAGACAGGCCGCTGTGCTGACCGGAAAATTTCGGGTAGAGAGGGAGCAGAGTAGACAGAGCCGGACGAAATACTGCGTTGTAGTTGATGCGGGACATGGCGGAGACGATCCGGGGAAAATCGGCACAGCCGGAACTCTGGAAAAAGAAATCAATCTGGCGATTGCGAAGCGGTTGGAAGCATTGTTAAAGCAGGCGGATGTTGCGGTTGTAATGACGAGAACGGACAGTAACGGTCTGTATGATGAAAATGCGTCCGGGAAAAAAGTGCAGGATATGAAGCGGAGAGTGTCGATGATGGAAGAGGCAAAGGCGGATCTTGCGGTCAGTATTCACCAGAACAGCTATCCCGATCCGGCGATCAAAGGGGCGCAGGTTTTTTATTATACCTCGAGTGTCGAGGGAAAGCAGCTTGCAAAACGCCTGCAGGAGCGCCTGGTAAAAGGACTTGACCCGCAGAACCACCGGCAGGCAAAGGCGAATGACAGCTACTATCTTTTGAAAAAAACAGCATGCCCTATCGTCATTGTAGAGTGCGGATTTTTGAGCAATCCGCAGGAAGAAGCGCTGCTGACAGACAGTGTTTATCAGGAACGGGTGGCATGGAACATTTTTATGGGGATTATGCAGGAGCTGAAAATGAAGAAGGAGTAGTACCGTATTTTTCACTATTTAAACTCCTGCAAAAATGTGGTAAACTGTAGTGGACACGAAGGGAAAACAAGGGCGCTGAAGGGGCATTTGATTCATGACAATAGAATGCTCGCAGAGTGTGCATTCTATTGTTTTTACGTGTCCACTAAGGGGCGGGTCACCTGCAAAGCAGGCGCAAGGGCGTCAGTGTGTACTCGCAAATAAAAACTGTCCGGGAATACTCTTTCCGAATCGGACAATCTATCTTTTCTATCGAACACAGCATAGATGGGCTGTGTTTTCATCAGGCAGCAGGTGCTGCAGATTTCAATTTATGGCAATAGAAGGTTTGCAAGGCGTGTATTTCTGTTGCTTCAATCTGAAAAGGGAATAAAGTAAAAAGCAGGAGGCATGAATGGGGAAACAAAACGATGCTTTTACGGCGTATTTAGGACGTGCCGAGGTGTTGGCGGATCTGTACAATGGTTGCCTGTATCAGGGAGAGAAGGTCGTGCAGGCAGGCAACCTGTGTGAGGTACAGCAGTTTTATCAACAAGGATTGTCAGAGCGCGTGAAAAGACCAACTGCCAGAAGGCGGGAGCGGGATGCGATTCGGGCATTTTGGAACGAAAAAAGTTATGTTTTGCTGGCAGCAGAAGCGCAGAATCAGCCGCATTTGACGATGCCGTTTCGCTGTATGGAATATGATCTGGCAGAATATGCCAGACAGCTTCGCTATATCCGGCTGAAAAGGGAGGGAAAATTAAAAACCGGTGTAGAGTATTTAAGCAAGATGGGCAGAAAAGATCATCTGACGCCGATCGTAACGATCGTGCTGTATCATGGCACGGAACCGTGGGATGCTCCAAAGAAGCTCAGTGAAATGATGGAGCTGGAAGAAATTGACCCGATTTTAAAACAGATGGTGCAGGAATACCAGATTTATGTGTTTCAGTTGGAAGAGTTGCAGGAGGAATATTTCCAGACAAATCTGCGCGAACTGATTGGATTGATGAAACGGCGCAGCAGCAAGACAGAAATTCAGGAATACTGCAGAAAACATGCAGATCGGATCAGCAGAATGGACGTAGCGACTTACGATATGATCTGCGTGATGTTAAATCTGAAAGAACTACAGGACAAGAAAGAAAAATATCTGAAAAATGGAAAGGGGAGCATTGATATGTGTAAAGCGATGGAAGAATGGGCAGAGGAACTGAGAGAAGAGGGAAAAAGTGCTGGAATAAAAGAGGGAATGAAAGAGGGCGAACTGCGTGGAATGCAAAAGGCGAAAGAAAGTATGCTGAAGCTGGTTGCCAAAATGTCAGAGAATGGGGACACAGAGTATATCGCAAGGTTGATGGAGCCGGAAGTCTATCGGAGGATGATGGATAAATACGGAATGGAGTAATTGAGAAAGTACATTATAAGGAAATAACGCTTGCAAAAGAAAATAAAATTATCGGAAAAGCTGATGGAGAAGCATGGAAAAATTAGATATCGTTTTATGAATGCGTATCTGTTTGCAACTGTGTTTCAGAAAAATCAGGAAACATTGAAAGATTTGATAGCGGCACTGCTTCGGATTGAGCTGAAAGAGATCGTGTCGCTGGAAATCCTGAATCCAATCCTGCCGGGGCAGGATATTGACCACAAAAGCTGTATTATGGATATTCTGGTTCTTTTGAACGGAAATATCCGTGTAAATCTGGAGATGCAGGTTTTGGATGAGGGAAATTGGAATGAGCGTGGAGTGTATTATCTGGCAGAGAATCTGTTGGATCTGAAAAAGGGAGAAGATTATAAAAACCTGAAAACAACGGTACAGATTGGAATTCTTGATTTCGATTTGTGGAAATCCGGAAAGAATCCGTTTTATCAGGTATACGAGCTGTGGGACACGGAGCATGACCGCGTTTTTACAAATAAAATGAAGCTTTGTGTACTGTCTTTACGGCAGGCAGAAAAAGCGGAAGAAAGAGAGCGACAGTCGGGCTTGTACGACTGGGCAAAAACGCTGACTGCAGAAACCTGGGAAGAACTACAGGAATTGTCAGAGAAAAATGAAAAAATAAAGGAGGCAGTGGAGACGATGATTACATTGACAGAGGACGAAAGAGTCAGAATTGAGTGTATGAGGCAGGAGAAGGCAGAGAGGGACTGGATCAACGCGATGAATTATGCTACGGAACAGGGAGAAGAGCGTGGTGAAGCTCGTGGAATGAAAATGGGAATTCAAAAAGGAATGAAACAGGAACGGGAAAATACGCTGAAGCTGGTTGCCAAAATGTCGCAGAATGGGGACACAGAGTATATTGCAAGACTGTTGGAGCCGGAAGTATTTGAGCAAATGGCGGCAAAGTACGGGATGAAAGCGTAGGAATATAAGGTGTAAAAGGAAACCTGTAACAAAAAACTGGCGGAAGAATGATGCAGCTTACGCTTTTCTGAAAGAAAGCAATAAAATAAGAAGTGAAGTTGAATGAGGCAGTGATCCCATGAAAAGTGGGTATCACTGCCTTTTTTGTAAATTATGGTTTGGTAAGTGCTTTTACTTCTTTTAACACGATATTCTGTACTTCAGGACTGAGCTGTTCAAAGTAGGAAAGCAAAAGAATAGATTGATTGTTATGGGCAGAGGTGGGAAGAGACGGAATATCGGAATTTCCAAGCAGATAGTCTGTTGTTACATGAAAGATAGAAGCAATTTCCAAAAGGGATTTGAAGTCAGGTTCTCTGTAGCTGTTGACATATCCACTGACAGTTGACTTGGAAATGTTCAGGGCAGCAGCCAGATCACGCTGGGAAATAGACTGATCTTCCATGAGTTGTTTCAGGCGTTCTCCAAATGATGTCATGCATGATCCTCGATATGGTGTTGTAAAGTTAATATATAGTCTGGTTTCAAGATGATTGTAACAAAACGTCTATAAATAGAAACAAATGGACGCGAAATGAATTGACAGTATGCGAAAAGAAATATATCATTATACTTAGAATCGTAGTCAAAATGACGATAAGGTAGAGAATGTGTGAAAAATATATCAGTAATGATGAAAAATTATAAATATGGAGAGCAGTAATGACATTTAATACCATAGATTTTCAGATATTAGGATTACCATCTTATCTTTTTGTGGCACTGAGTGGAGGGGTGATTACAATTTGTCTATATATTGTTTTAATGTTTTCGAAAGAATACGATATTTCACAAAGTATGAAAATTCTATTTTTTTCTTTGATAGGAATGGCAGTAGGGGCAAAATTATTTGGATTCATAACGGGAGTATATAGAGATATTGGATTAGGAAAAAAGATAACGAAAGATAGTATATTTGACACGGGAATCGTATTTTATGGTGGTCTATTCGGATTGATCGGTTGTTACACTCTATTGTTGGATAAAAAGCAATGTATATTAGATAAATATGCAATAGATGTATTGGCTGTATGCATTCCTTTTTTTCATTCAATTGCAAGGATTGGATGTTTCCTGTCAGGGTGCTGTTATGGAAAAAAATATAATGGGGTAGGGAGCATTCAATATGTAACGATGGTAGAAGGGGGCGTTGATATAAATTATAGAATGCCAGTACAAATCCTAGAATCAGTGTTTGAAATAATTCTGTTTTTTTATTTGTTTTTATTATTAAAATCTAAAGAATGGATGTCCAGAAATATACTGAAAAGATACTTGATATTGTACAGTTTAGGGAGATTTATACTGGAATTTTGGCGTGGTGATGTTCGAAGAGGAATTATTAATGGAATTTCATTTAGTCAAGTAGTATCTGTTTTTATTTGGCTTATCTTAATGGGAAAGTATTTCAGAAAACATATATTGAAAACGGAGGAGAAAAATAATGGGTAAAATCATTCTGAATACATTAAAAGGTGCTGGGTGTGGGGCACTTGCTGCGATTGGTTTAGTAATACTTGGGGCATGTGCTGAAATTTTTAATATTGGATATGCTATATTGTCATGTGATTGCGATAGAGAAATGCTATTTGAATGGTCGAAGGTATGGATTTTGGTAGTTATTTGTATTGCTGGTGGAGCAATAATAGGGCTTTTTTATGGGATTTTTAAAGCAAAGCAGGAAGACAATGTAAAAAGGAAAAAGAAAAATACTGAAAATAAAGAGATAGAACTTAAGCAGCGAACAAGATATGCGGAGGAGTTAAAGCAGGAGGCGAAAAAAGCATATGAAATATGCTCCAGAAACCGGACGAATGATAAAGGGTTAAATTTAATAAAATACAAAACGAGTGAACAGATGACAGAAATTATGAATGAATTAACTAAAGTAACGGAACAACAGGGAAGAATGAATGCTATGGCAGAAGAACTGAGGAAGGATGGGAGAATATAGTGAAAATAGTAAAATGTTCAAAATGTGGAAAATACTTTTATAAAGTAAACAAATGTTTTTATTGTGGAGATACATCGGAAATCAATGAAGTAAGGGAATCAGTAATACATGATAATGCGGCTGCTCAATATTATAAAATGGAGTCGTTAATAGAAAATAGAAATTTTGAAGACGCACTGTCTCTGTTTGATAGGATAATTGAATGGATTCCAGATAATTCCAGTGTTTTTTGGCTGCATTTATTGGCTGAAAAGAAATGTGAAACATCTACAGAGTTGTTAATAAAGGGAATTGATATTGAGAATAATTCTAGCTTTTATAATGCATTGAAATTAGCAGATGAAGAAGAGAAGAGTTTTTATGTTGACATTAAAAATATCATGATCGAGTTAAAAAAGAAACTTGAAAGAGAAATACCTGATAATGAATATAGATGTAAAAGAAAAATGAAACTTTTAGAGATGGCTGAAAATGAACAGAGGGAGATTGACTCAAGGAAACGTAAATTATATTTATTATGGTCCGATCTGGAAAAAATAGAATGTGAACTTTATAGAGAAGAAATGAATTATTGCTTATGCAGCCAGGAATATAAGAAAATATTGGAGGAAGCAGCGCATAAAGCATCTTCTATAAAAGCAGAAGTATACGAAAAATTTGCAGAATGCTCTGAAAGTGAATTTTATAAATATCAGATTGAGATAGGAAGCGTGCTATTACAATCAGAGCAGGCAAAAAGTTCATTGGAGATTATTAAAAAGCAGCATCCTTGGATGGAAACTATCAATGCGCTTTTAACAAAAAGAGATCATCAAGTCCAGTTAATAGGTAAGGAACTTTCTTCATTAAAAAGTTATGTAGGAGAGCTTCAGCAAAAAAATGATGAAATTGAGAAGATGGAGAAAACACATAGAGAAGCTTTGGGTGAAGTTAAGTTCTATAATTTCCAGAAAGCATTTGATCTTTTGAAAGAAGATGAGTATCAAAAAATTCTAAATGATATGGGACTGAAAATAGATGAACAAATATTTAGAA